>MTLD01002319.1_pt1 | contig 38245 bp, 34 predicted proteins | sample 1982471 | NCBI WGS metagenome assembly MTLD01 (sample SAMN05712604, study PRJNA340218) | biofilm metagenome | isolation source: sample SPM anode biofilm adapted to -50 mV | place: USA | collected 2012-02-03 | reverse complement strand
GCCGGCAGGAGATCGGCTGGCTCCGCCGGGGCACCCAGGACCGACGCGACCCCAGCTTCGACTCCCGCGCCGAGTGGCAGGCCGGCGACGCCGGCGGCGGCTGGAGCTTCGTGGAGGCCCGCATTCCCTGGGGCCTGCTGAACGTCGGCGACCCCAGCTCCCGGCGGGTGATCCGGGACACGGTGCCTCCCGGAGACGAAGTGGGCACGGTGGTGACCGAGGGCTTCCGCCTCTGCCTGGTGCGCTTCCGCACCCTGGGGCCGGAGGCCCTGGCACCCGTCGAGACGCTGCCCGCCACCCGGGATGGCGTCCTCCCCCTCCCGCCCCTGTTCACCTGGCCCACCTGGGAGCAGCCCACCTTCCACCGCGTCCGCAAGCAGTCCTTCGACCTCCTCAAGACCTGCCTCCACGGCCTCCCCGACTGAGGAACGCCCATGCTCCCGCTGACCGCCCCCCCTGCGATCCCGGCCCCCGAGCCCCTGGGCATCCTGCTGGATCGGGCCCGGAAGGCCCGGGATGCCGGGCGGCTGGCGGAGGCCCTCCAGGCCTACGACGCCATGCTGGTCCAGGTGCCGGACCACGAGACCGCGCTCCTGGAGCGCGCGGAGACCCTCGGCTGGGCCGGCCGGTACGCCGAGGCGGAAGCCGGCTTCGAGACCTTCCGGAAGGCCTTCCCAGCCCGGGCCTACACGGCGGACCTGGCGCTGGCCCGGCTGGCGGCCTGGCAGGATCACACCGCGGAGGCCCTGACGCGCCTCGACCCCTGGGTGAAGCAGGAGCGGCGCCAGGCGATGCTCGACGCGGCCACCTACCTGAGCTGGGGCGGACGGCTGCCGGAGAGCCTGGCCCTGGTGCGGCGCTGGCGGCTGGCCCATCCCGAGGACCGCGAGGCGATCCTCCTGGAGGCCAAGGTGCTCGCCTGGGCGGGTCGGAACGCGGAGGCCCGCGAGGCCTACGGCCAGCTCCTGGAGCAGGTCCCCGGCGACCGGGAGGCCCTGGCGGGGATGGCCCGGCTGGCGCTGTGGGAGGGCGACACCGCCGGCGCGCGGCGGATCCTGGACCGCATGTCCGCCGGGGCCCTGGCCCATCCCGAATCCCAGCTGCTGCTGGCCCAGGTGGAGGCCGCGGAGGGCCTCACCCGTTCGGCGCGGCGGCGGGCGGAGGCCCTGGCGCGGGGCGGCCCGGCCCAGCGGGACGCCGAGGAGCTGCGGGACGACCTGGCCCGCGCGAGGGGCCCCTGGGTGGAGCTGTCGGCGGACCGCACGGACACCAGCGAGGGGCTCCGCACGGAGAACCCCGCCCTCCGCGCGCGGCTGCCCCTGGGCGACGGGGCCCTGGACCTGGGCCTGGCCTCCCGGCGCAGCGATTTCCAGGGCGCCCTGCGCACGCCCTCCGAAGCCAGCCTGGGCCTCGCCTACCCGCTGGGGAGTCGCGTGAACATCTCCGGCGCCCTTCGCCGGATTTCCGACAGCGGCGGCCAGGCGGCCTGGGGCTACAGCCTGGGCCTGAGCGTCTCGCCCCTGCCGGGCCTGGACCTGAGCCTCTCCAGGGAGCGCAGCCTCGCCCTCTTCACGCCCCAGGCCGCGACCCTGCGCACAGCCATTGTCGGCACCGACCTGGGGGCCACCTGGCGCTTCGGCCAGGGCCGCCATGCCCTCAGCGCCGGCCTGGGCCAGGCGGATGTGACCACCAGCGCCCTCGACCTGACCTCTACCCGCCGCAGCCATCTGGCCTCGTACGAATACCGATTCCCGGTCACGGCCCTCGACCTGCGGGGCGGGCTGCTGGTCCGCGGCTTCGGCTACGACCGGACCCTGCCCCTGGGCTTCTTCAACCCCGAGCGGTACCGCTGGACCGGGGTCTTCGGCAGCGCGGCCTGGAAGCGGGGCCGCGCCTTCGAACTGGGCCTAGGCGCCCAGGCGGGGAACCAGACCGTAAACGGCGGTGCGGGGCAGTTCACATGGTCGTACCGGGCCAGCGCCGCCTGGCATCCCCGCGTCTGGCCGGTGGACCTCGCCGCCTGGTGGACCCAGAGCGTGGCGGGACTGCCGGTGACCGCCCCCGTGGATCCCAGCGCCTACCGGGAGCACACCCTGGGCGTTTCTCTCCGGATTCGCGGGAATCATTGGATTTGGTAGATTTCTTGCTAGACTTTTTCCCATGACGCGCGCTTGGCCTGAACGCACCCGGGTGCTGGTGGTGGAGGACGACTTCCCCACCGCCCGGCTCATCCAGGCCCGGCTTGAGATGGAGGGCCTGGAGGTCCTCGCCGCCGCCAACGGGGTGGAGGCCCTGGACCTGCTCCAGCGCGAGGACGTCCACCTCATCACCACGGACCTGATGATGCCGGCCATGAACGGCTTCCGCCTGGTGCAGGAGGTGCGCGACCTCCCGCCGCCCAAGGGCCGCGTTCCGATCCTGCTCGTCTCCAGCAACCAGAACGAACAGGACATGGTGCGCTGCCTGGCCGCCGGGGCCGACGACTACATGACCAAGCCCATCTCCGCGCAGGTGCTCGTGGAGCGGCTGTGGCGGCTCTTCGAGCGGTCCCGCCGCGGGGGGTGACCATCCGCCCCCTGGACCTGCCCGAGGGCCTCCTGCTGACGATCCTGCTCTGGGCCACCGTCGCCCTCATCGGCCTCGTGGGCGCCCTGACCCTGTCCGGAGCCCTGCTGCAGGCCCGCCGGGACCGGCAGAACCGCCACCGCATCGCCTGCTACCGGGACTGGGAGGCGCGGCTCGCTGCGCACCTGTTCGGCGAGGGGTCCGAGCGGAAACCCTTCGGCGAGGTGCCCCGGCGCGACCGCTGGCTCTTCCGCCGCTTCCTCGCCCGCTACCAGGCCACGCTGGCCGGGCGCGAGGCCCTGCTCCTCCGCGAGCTCTACCTGGATCTGGGCGTCCACACCTCCCTCCCCCGGCGCCTGCGCAGCCACCAGCCGGGGACCCGGGCCCAGGCCGCCCAGGAGATCGGCGCCTTCCGCCTCTCGGGCTACCTCGGCCTGCTGCCGCCCCTGCTCCACGACCCGGTGCCCTTTGTGGCGCACACCGCGGCCCAGGCCCTCACGCGGAGCCAGGACCTCGCCTTCGCCCGCCCCGTGATGGACTGGGCCACCCACGAGGACCATTACCAGCGCGAGCGGCTGTTGCGCGTCCTGGAGGGATTCGGTCCGGGACTGCTGCCCTGGCTGGAGACGCACCTGCCGCCTCCGGAAGCCGACCCGGGGCCCTGGGTGCTCTTCGCCCTGCTGGCCGGCTCCCAGCGCCACCGGGAGAGCCAACCCCGGCTCCTGGACCTGCTCACTCTCCCCAACCTGGACCTGCAGGCCTCCGCCCTCAAGGCCCTCGCGGCCCTGGCGGACCCCACCCTCTACGAGCGAGTGCGGCCCCTGGCCCTCCATGAGGCCTGGGAGATCCGGGCCCAGGCGGCACGGGCCCTGGGGGTGCTGGGCGGCCCCGGCGCCGTGCCCTACCTCCTCCGGCTCACGGCGGACAAGGTTTTCGAGGTGCGGCGCAACGCCGCCCAGGGCCTCGCGGATCTGGGCCATGCCGGTGCCGCGGCCCTCGGCTGGCTGGCCGAGGATCCGGAGGCCGATCCCTTCGCCCGCGACATGGCGCGGGAGCGCCTGGAGTGGGCGGACGAGCGGGGGCACCAGTGAGCTTCCTCCGCCTCCTCGCGACGCCGCTGGAGTGGGGCTTCCTGCTCTACTTCCTCCTCCTGCAGCTCACGCAGCTCTCCCTCATCCTCCGGGCCTTCTTCTCCATCCGTCGCTACCAGGACGAGGTGGAGACAGACCGCCTGGACGCCGCCTTCGAAACGAGCCACTCCAAGCCCATGACCCTCATCTGCCCCGTCCACGACGAGGAGGCGGGCGTCGTGGCGAGCGTGAACAGCCTCATCAGCCTCCGCTACCCCGAGTTCCAGGTGGTGGTGGTGAACGACGGCAGCACGGACGCCACCCTGGAGCGGCTCACCACGGCCTTCCGCCTCCGGCCCAGCCACCGGGTGCTGCGCCAGCTCCTGCCCACCCGGGAGGTCCGCGGCATCTACGAGAGCGTCTATGTGCCCAACCTGGTGGTGGTGGACAAGGCCAACGGAGGCAAGGCCGATGCCCTCAACTGCGGCCTCAACCTCGCCCGATACCCCCTCGTCTGCTGCATGGACGGCGACAGCCTCCTGGAGAACGACTCCCTACTGCGCATCGCCCGGCCCTTCATGGACCGGCCCGGCCTGGTGGCCTCCGGCGGCGTCATCCGCCCCCTGAACGGCTGCCGCGTCACCCCCATGGGCATCCGCGGCATCCACCTGCCCGATTCCTGGCTGGCGCGGTTCCAGATCGTGGAGTACCTCCGGGCCTTCCTCTTCGGCCGGGTGGGCCTGGCCTCCCTGGATTCCGTGTTCATCGTGAGCGGCGCCTTCGGTGCCTTCCGGAAGGACCTCGTGGTGAAGGCCGGAGGCTTCGACACCGCCACCGTGGGAGAGGACTTCGAGCTGGTGGTGCGCCTCCATCGCCGCATGCGGGACTGGGGCCAGCCCTACCACATCACCCTCGTACCCGATCCCATCTGCTGGACCGAGGTGCCCGAGGATCTGAAGACGCTGGGCCGCCAGCGCAACCGGTGGCAGCGCGGACTGTGGGAGGCCCTCTGGGCCCATCGCGGGATGTGGTTCAACCCCGCCTACGGACGCGTGGGGCTCTTCTCCATGCCCTACTTCCTGCTCTTCGAGGCCCTGGCCCCCCTCATCGAAGCCGGCGGCTATCTCGTCTTCGCCTGGTCGGTCTGGCGCCATTCCATCAACACCCCCTTTGCCGTGCTCTTCCTGTACTTGGCCCTGCTCCTGGGCGTGCTCAACTCGGTGGTGTCCGTCCTGCTCCAGGAGATCAGCGGCCACCGGTACCAGGGCCTGAAGGCCTTCAGCCTCCTCCTTCTCGCGGCCGTGGCCGAGAACTTCGGCTACCGGCAGCTCACGCTCTGGTGGCGGCTGCGGGGCACCTTCGACTGGCTCCGCGGCAAGGGGGGCTGGGGCCGCATGCGGCGGCGGGGCTTCGGCCACGCCGTGCCCCCGGCTTGACGCCCGGCCCAGGGCAGGCGCATCCTTGACGCTCGATCTTTGGCAGTCCAAGAGCGCTATCCAGAAAGGTGGAGGGAAAGGCCCTGTGAAACCTTGGCAACCTGCGAACGCAAGGTGCCAAATCCTGCCTCCGGCGCAGCCGGGGGAAAGATACCGACCCGGTTCGGACTGACCCAAGCCCCTGGATGACGATCGACGGATTGCCCCCAGGCGCATCCATGTCCCATCCCCCCTTCCAGCAGGCCCTCGCGGCCGGTTCCTGCATCCTCTTCGACGGGAGCACGCCCTCGGCCCTGTACGACCGCGGGGTCTTCATCAACCGCAGCTTCGACGAGGCCAACCTCCAGTCGCCCGACCTGGTGCAGGGCATCCACGCCGAGTTCCTGGCCGCCGGCGCCCAGGTGCTCACCACCAACACCTGGGGGGCCAACCGGCTGAAGCTCGCGGCCTACGGGCTGGAGGGGAAGCTGGCGGCCATCAACCGCGCCGGCGTCGACCTGGCCCGCGCGGCCGTGGCCCGGCAGGGCACGGCGGCCTGGGTGGCGGGCTGCCTGGGCCCGCTGGGCGTCCGCATCGAGCCCTGGGGGCCCACTTCCTTCGAAGAGGCCAAGGCGGTCTTCCGGGAGCAGGCGGAGATCCTGGCCCAGGCCGGCGTGGACCTCTTCGTGCTGGAGTCCTTCGAGGACCTCAACGAGATCCACCAGGCCCTCCTGGCCGTGAAGGAGGCCGCCGATCTGCCGGTGGCGGCCATGATGAGCACGGACGAGGAGGGCCGCGCCCTCTACGGCACCGAGCCGGAGTGGTTCATCCGCAAGCTGGACGAGTGGGGCGCGGATCTCGTGGGCACCAACGGCGGCAGCGGCCCCGCCCCCCTGCTGCGCCTGTTGGAGCGGTTCCGCACCGCCACCGCCAAGCCCATCGTCCTCCAGCCCAACCCCGGATTGCCGCGGATGGTGGATGGCCGCCTGCTCTACATGGCCAGCCCCGAGTACCTGGGCGAGTTCGCCCGCAGGGCCCTGGCCGCGGGAGCCCGCGCCGTGGGGGGCTGCAGCGGCACCACGCCCGCCCACATCCGCGCCATGCGGGGCGCCTTCCGCCAGGCCCACGCCTTCGTACAGGTGACGCCGGCCTCCGCGCCCGTGCCCCAGGTCCAGCCCCAGCCCGAAGTGCCCTTCGCCTTCCGCAGCCGCTTCAGCATGAAGCTCGCCCAGGGCGAGTTCACCCACACCGTGGAACTGGTGCCGCCCAAGGGCATGGAGTACGACAGGCTGCTGGCGAAGACCCGCCAGTGCCGGACTTTGGGCGTGGACGCCATCAACGTGCCCGACGGCCCGCGGGCCATGGCCCGCATGTCGGCCCTGGCCACGGCGCTCCTCATCGAACAGCAGCTGGGCGTGGAGACCATCCTCCACTACGCCTGCCGGGACCGGAACCTGCTGGGCATGCAGAGCGACCTCCTGGGCGCTGCAGGGCTGGGCCTGCGCAACCTGCTGGCCGTCACGGGCGACCCGCCGAAACTGGGGCCGTACCCCCAGGCCACCGCTGTCTTCGACGTGGACGCCATCGGCCTCGTGAACATGCTCAAGCGCCTGAACACCGGCCTGGATCTCGGCGGCGCCGGCATCGGCGCCCCCACCCGCTTCAGCATCGGCGTGGGCGCCAACCCCGTGGCGCCCGACCTGGAGCGCGAGCGGCACCGGTTCCGGCTCAAGGTGGAGGCCGGCGCCCAGTGGGCCATCACCCAGCCGGTCTTCGACGCCGATGGCCTCTTCCGCTTCCTGGACTTCGCCCAGTCCCTCGACCCGCGCATTCCCATCCTCGCCGGCATCTGGCCCCTCAAGAGCCTCCGCAACGCGGAATTCATGGCCAATGAGGTGCCCGGCGTGGTCCTGCCGAAGGCCCTGCTCACCCGCATGGCCAGCCGCACCACCGCCGAGGACCAAGTCAAGGAGGGCCTCGACATCGCCCGGGAGATCATCGAGGCCATCCGGCCCCGCATCCAGGGCCTCCAGCTCTCCGCCCCCTTCGGCCAGGTCGAGCTCGTCGCCCCCCTCCTGCCCAGACGGGAGGTGCCGTGACTCCCCCAGGCAGCCTTCTCACCGCAGAGACCCCGGAGAGCGCAGGGGGGCTCCCCCCTATCTCGGCGTTCTCCGCGGTGGGCGCCTGTCTTTTCTTGAAGGATCCGACATGCCGGTGAAGGTGCACTTCCTCCTGGAGGATCTGCTGGTGGAGGCCCCGGAGGGGACGCCGCTGCAGCGCATCGCGGACGCCGCGGGGGCGGATATCACCTTCGGTTGCCGCACGGGCAGCTGCGGCACCTGCCGGGTGCGCATCGCCACGGGGCTGGACCACTGCGGCGAGCCGGGCCCCGAGGAGCGGGACTTCCTGAGGGGCCTCGGCGCCCCGCCCGACCAGCGCCTGGCCTGCCAGGTGGTGGTTCGGGGCGACGTGGCCATCGAGTACCTGGGACTCTGACATGACCACCCTCGATGCCCTCCTCCGCGACAAGGTGCTGCTGCTGGACGGCGGCATGGGCACCCAGATCTTCGCCCGGAAGCCCACGGTGGAGGACTACGGTGGGGCGGCCCTGGAGGGCTGCGTGGACCTGCTCACGGAGCGCCGGCCCCAGTGGATCCGCGAGATCCACGAGGGCTACTTCCGCGCCGGGGCCGACGCGGTGGAGACCAACACCTTCGGCGCGAACCCCCTGGTGCTTGGCGAATTCGGGCTGGCGGACAGGGCCCGCGCCCTGAACGTGCAGGCCGCTGCCCTGGCCAAGGAAGTGGCCCGCAGCTTCGATCGGCCCCGGTTCGTGATGGGCTCCGTGGGCCCGGGCACCAAGCTGGTCTCCCTCGGGCATGTGGGTTATGTGGAGCTGCTGGCCTCGTACCGCGTGCAGATGGATGGCCTGCTGGAAGGGGGCGTGGACGGCATCCTCATCGAGACCTGCCAGGATCTCGGCCAGATCAAGGTGGCCGTGCGGGCCGCGAAGGAGTCCATGGCCGCCGCCAAGCGGAAGGTGCCGCTCTGGGTCCAGGCCACGGTGGAGACCACGGGCACTCTGCTGGTGGGCTCGGAGATCGGTGCGGTGCTGGCCAGCGTGGAGCCCCTGGGCCTCGACGTGCTGGGCCTCAACTGCGCCACGGGCCCCGACGAGATGCACGCGCACCTCCAGACCCTGGCGGAGGCCAGCCCCTTCGCCCTGTCCTGCCTGCCCAACGCCGGCCTGCCCCTGAATCTGGATGGGCAGATCGCCTACCCGCTGGGTCCGGAGCTGTTCGCGCAGAAGGTGCTGCACGCCGCGTCCGAGTTCGGCCTGGCCATCGTCGGCGGCTGCTGCGGGACCACGCCGGACCACATCCGGGCCCTGGCGTCCGGTGTGGAGCGCCTCTCGCCGCCCCGCCGCGCCCCGAGGCTGGAGCGCAGCGCCGCCAGCCTCTACCAGGCCGTGGCCCTGCGCCAGGAACCCGCCCCCCTGATCGTCGGGGAGCGCACCAATGCGAACGGCTCGAGGAAGTTCCGCGACCTGCTGGCGGCCGAGGACTGGGATGGCCTCGTGGGCATCGCCCGGGAGCAGCAGCGGGAGGGCGCCCACCTGCTGGATCTCTGCGTGGCCTACGTGGGCCGCGACGAGGTGCGGGACATGGACGCGCTCCTCAGCCGCCTCGTCACCCAGGTGACACCACCCCTCATGATCGATAGCACCGAGGTGCCGGTGATCGAACGGGCCCTCCAGCTGGCCCCGGGCAAATGCGTGGTGAACTCCATCAACTTCGAGGACGGCGAGGGCAAGGCCCGCCGCATCCTCGAGCTCTGCCGCACCTACGGCGCCGCCGTCGTGGCTCTCACCATCGACGAGCACGGCATGGCCAAGACGCGCGGCGAGAAGCTGGCCGTGGCCCGCCGCCTCCACGCCCTGGCCGTGGGGGAGTACGGGCTGGACCCCGGCGACCTCATCCTCGACCCCCTCACCTTCACCCTGGGGAGCGGTGACGAGGCCTTCCGGGGCTCGGCCGTGGAGACCCTCGAGGCCATCCGCCACATCAAGGCGGAGCTGCCCGGCGTGCGGACGCTGCTCGGGGTGAGCAACGTGAGCTTCGGCCTCACCCCCGCCGCCCGCCACGTGCTGAACGCGCTCATGCTCTACCACGCGGTCCAGCACGGGCTGGATTTGGCCATCTTCAATTCCTCCAAGGTCATCCCCGTGGCGAAGATCGATCCCGGGGAGCGGCGCATCGTCGAGGACCTGATCTTCGACCGGCGGCGGGAGGGGTACGATCCGCTCAAGGAGGTCCTGGCCCGCTTTAGCGACCGCAAGCCCGGTCTCAGCGCGGATCGCCGTGCCGACCTCCCGGTCCTGGAGCGCCTCCACCGCGACATCCTCGACGGCGAGAAGCAGGCCATCCTCGCGGATGTGGACGAGGCCCTGCGGGACCACGATCCCCTGAAGCTCATCAACCAGGTGCTCCTGGGCGCCATGAAGGTGGTCGGCGACCGCTTCGGCGCCGGCGAGATGCAGCTGCCCTTCGTCCTGGAGAGCGCCGAGGCCATGAAGGCCGCCATCCGCCGCATCGAGCCCCGCCTGCCCAAGGAGGCGGACTACCAGAAGGGGCGCATCCTCTTGGCCACGGTGAAGGGCGATGTCCACGACATCGGCAAGAACCTGGTGGACATCATCCTCAGCAACAACGGCTTCGAGGTGCGCAACCTGGGCATCAAGCAGCCCATCGAGGCCATCCTCAAGGCCCTGGCCGACTGGCCCGCGGACGCCATCGGGCTCTCGGGCCTGCTGGTGAAGTCCACGGTGGTGATGAAGGAGAACCTGGCCTTCATGGCGGAGCAGGGCCACCGGATCCCCGTCCTCCTGGGCGGCGCGGCCCTCACCCGGGACTACGTGGAGAGCGACTGCCGGCGGGCCTACGCCGGCGCCGTCTTCTACGCGGAGGACGCCTTCGAGGGGCTGCGGCAGATGCAGGCCATCGTGTCGGGTGAGGCGGGCGCACCGGCGCCGGCGGCGGCCGCGTCCTCGGGTGGCGATATCAAGATCCTGAAACGGGGCGGCGTATCGGTGCCGCTGACGGAGACGGGCCAGAGCAGCTGGGTGCGGCACGCCGGGGTCCCGCCCGAACCGCCCTTCTGGGGCGTGCGGGAGCTGGCGGAGGACGTGGCCGGGCTCTTCGAGTACCTGGATGAGTTCGCCCTCATCCGCAACCGCTGGGGCTTCGGGCAGGGCAGCCTGGACGATGCGGCCTTCGCGGCCGTGTTGCGCGAGAGGGCCGAGCCCCAGCTGGCGGACTGGAAGGCCCGCCTCGGTGCCGAGCCCCTCCTGCGCCCGAAGGCCCGCTACGGCTACTTCCCCGTGCGGGCCGACAGAGAGGCGCTGCGCGTCTTCGACCCTGCCGAACCAGACCGGCCGCTCGCCACGATGACCTTCCCCCGTCAGGCAGCCGGGCGCCGCCTCTGCATCGCGGACTTCTTCCGGGCCGACCGGACCGACGTGCTGGCCCTCCAGCTCGTCACCCTGGGGCAGGCCGCGGCGGACCACGCGAAGCGGCTCTACGGGGCCCACGCCTACGCCGACTACTTCGCCTTCCACGGCCTTGCCACGGAGCTGACCGAGGCCTACGCCGAGCGGCTCCACGCGCGGATCCGGCGCGAGCTGGGCATCGCGGGCAAGGATCTCCCGGGCCGGGCCCTCTTCGCCCAGGGCTACCAGGGCTCCCGGTACTCCTTCGGCTACCCCGCCTGCCCGGACCTCCACGGCAACGGCGCGATCCTCGAACTGCTCGAGGGTCAAGCCATCGGCGTGACCCTCACCGAGACCACCCAGATGGACCCCGAGTACGCCACCAGCGCCCTCGTGGCCTGGCACCCGCAGGCGCGCTACTTCTCGGCCTGAGTCAGGCTTGCATTCCCCCGCCAGGAACGCTAGGGTGGTCCACCGGCCCTGCGGGGCCGTTCTCTGACGAGATCCTTGCCAGTTCCATAGCGAGTTATCCAGAAAGGTGGAGGGACGGGCCCTGTGAAACCTTGGCAACCTGCGAGAGCAAGGTGCCAATTCCTGCCGTGAGCGTGCGAACGATCATGGAGAGATGTCGAGCTGTGTCGAACTGACGCAACCATCGAAAGGGGCCCGAGCGATCGGGCCCCTTTTCATTTCCTGGACTTGCTTGGACGGACAGGGCCTCGGCCTTCCCAACCTTCTTCTCCAGGAGACGCCATGGGCGCCGCCACCACCCACACCCCCCGCTTCGAGACCCTCGCCCTGCACGGGGGCCACACGCCGGACTCGGACACGAAGAGCCGTGCCGTGCCCATCTACCAGACCACCAGCTACGTGTTCGACTCCACCGAGCACGGCGCGGCCCTCTTCAACCTGGAGGTGCCGGGGAACATCTACACCCGGATCATGAACCCCACCACCGCCGTGCTGGAGCAGCGGGTGGCGGAGCTGGAGGGCGGGATCGGCGCGCTGGCCGTGGCCTCGGGCCAGGCGGCCATCACCCTCACGCTCACCACCCTGCTCCGGAAGGGCGATCACGTGGTGGCCGGCGACAACCTCTACGGGGGCACCTACAACCTGCTGCGCCACACCCTGCCGCGCCTGGGCATCACGACCACCTTCGTCGACAGCACCGACCCCGCGGCCTTCCGCGCGGCGATCACGCCCGCCACCCGGGCCGTGTACCTGGAGGCCCTGGGCAATCCCAAGCTGGACGTGCCGGACTTCGAGGTGATCGCGGCCCTCGCCCACGAGGCCGGCGTGCCGCTGATCGTGGACGGCACCCTGGCCAGCCCCTACCTGCTGAACCCCCTGCGCCACGGCGCCGACATCGTCGTCCACAGCGCCACGAAGTACCTGGGCGGCCACGGGACGAGCCTCGCCGGCGTCATCGTGGATGGCGGCGCCTTCGACTGGCGCAGCGGGAAGTTCCCCGAGTTCACGGAGCCCTGCGCCGCCTACCACGGCGCGGTGCTGGCCGACCTGGCGGGCGCCGCCGCCTTCATCACCAAGGCCCGCATCGAGGGCCTGCGCGACACCGGCGCGGCCCTGAGCCCCTTCAACGCCTTCCTCATCCTCCAGGGCATCGAGACCCTGCCCCTGCGGATCGAGCGCCACGGCCAGAACGCCCTGGCCCTGGCACGGTGGCTGGAGGCCCGGCCCGAGGTGGCCTGGGTGAACTATCCCGGCCTGCCCGAGGCCCCCGGCCACGCCAATGCCGCCCGGTTCTTCCGGCCCGGGGCGGGCTTCGGCGGCATCCTCACCTTCGGCGTGCGGGGCGGGCTGGCGGCGGGCAGGGCCGTCATCGACCGGGTGAAGCTGTTCTCCCGCCTGGCCAACGTGGGCGACGCCAAGAGCCTCATCATCCACCCCGCCAGCACCACCCACCAGCAGCTCAGCCAGGAGGAGCGCCTCGCCACCGGCGTCGGCGACGACCTCCTCCGCCTCTCCGTGGGCCTGGAACACCTGGACGATCTCGTCGAGGATCTGGAGCAGGCCCTCGGAGGACGCCCGTGATCGCCACCGCCACCCCTCTTCCACCCATCCGGCTCGAGCAGGGACAGTCCCTGGCCGCGGAGATCGCCTGGCGCCGCATCGGCCACGGGCCCATCCGGGTGCTGCTCGTCCACGCCCTCACGGGCGGCGTGTTTCCCGACGGCCCCAAGGGCTGGTGGGGCCCCCTCTTCGCGCCAGGCGCCCCCCTCGCGGCTGACCGCGCGACCGTATGGGCCCCCAACCTGCCCGGCTCCTGCTACGGCTCCACGGGCCCCCGGAAGGGGGAACCCTTCCCGGACCTCACGCCCCGCGACATGGCGGAGGCCCTGGCGGCCTGGATCGAAGCGGAGGATCTGCGCTTCGATGTGGCCGTGGGCGGCAGCCTGGGCGGCATGGTGATCCTGGAGCTGGCCCTGCGCCTGCCGGACAGGATCGGCGGCCTGGGCGTCATCGGCACGGGCGGGCGCAGCGACGCCTGGCTCCTGGGCCAGAATCACGTCCAACGCCGCATCCTGGAGGACCCGGCGATCTCCGACGCCACGGCCGTCGCCCTCGCCCGGCATGCCGCCATGCTCACCTTCCGCACGCCGGACAGCCTCAACGCCCGGTTCGCCGACGGCGGCATCCAGGCCTGGCTGGATCACCACGGCCGGGCCCTGGCCGACCGATTCACGCGCGAAAGCTACCTCGCCCTGCTGAAGGCCTGGGACGCCCACGACCTGGGCCGCGGCCGCGGCGGGCTGGTGACCGCCCTGCGCGGCCTGAAGGCTCCCCTCCACCTCCTCGGCATCGACTCGGACCAGCTCTTCGTCCCCGCCCTCGTGCGGGAACTGGCCGAAGCCGCCCGCGCCGCCGGCGCCGACATCCGCCTGGACTGGCTGCACACGCCCCACGGCCACGACGCCTTCCTCCTGGAGTGGGGCCAGGTGGCCGCATGGCTGGATCGCATCCTCGGGGAGGCGGCGCCATGACTCTGCGCATCCTGAAATTCGGCGGCAGCTCCGTGGGCAGTGCGCAGGCCCTTCGCCGCGCGGCCACGATCGTCCAGGAGGAGCTGCCCGCGGGCGGCCTCGTCGTGGTGTCGGCCCTGAAGGGCACCACCGACCGCATTCTCGAGGCCGTGGCCGCAGCGGGCCGGGGCGACCTGCCTTCGGCCCAGACGCAGCTCGCCGCCCTGCGGGACCACCACGCCGCCGTGGCCACGGCATTGGGCCTGGCCGATGCGGTGCGCCCGGCCTGGGGCCCCCTCCTGGCCCGACTGGACCAGCTCGTCACCGGCATGGCCCTCCTGGGCGAGGCCACGGCCCGGGGCCGGGATGCCGCCCTGGCCGCCGGGGAGACCCTCTCCGCCCACCTCGCGGCGGCCTGCTTCGGCGCCACGTTCCGCGACGTGCGGGAGGTAATGCGCACGGACGCCCGGTTCGGCAAGGCGCGGGTGAACCTGCCGGCCCTGCGGGCGGCCGCCGCGCCCTGGCGCGAGGCCCTGGCGGAGGGCGCCCGGTGGGTGACCCAGGGGTTCCTGGGGGCCGCGCCCGACGGCGCCACCACCACCCTGGGCCGCGGCGGCTCGGACACCAGCGCCACCCTGCTGGGCGAGGCCCTGGGCGCGGCAGAGGTCCAGATCTGGACCGACGTGGACGGCGTCCTCACCGCCGACCCCAGCCTGGTCCGCGAGGCCCGGCCCATCCCCCGCATGAGCCTGGGCGAGGCCGAGGCCCTCAGCGCCTTCGGCGCGAAGGTGCTCCATGCGGATTCGCTGGCCCCCGGCGGCCGGGCGGGCTTCCGCCTGGTGGTGGCCAACACCCTGCGCCCCGGTGCCTCCCGCACGGAGATCCTGCCCTCGCCGCCTCCGCGCGAAGCTGGCGAGGTCACCTCCGTGGCCTACAAGGAGGGGCTCAGCCTGCTCCGCTTCTCCGCCGCGGCGGGCCTGGAGCCGCCCCTGGAAGCCGCCCGGCGCCTGGAGGAGGCCGGGGCCCTGCGCTTCGGCCTCGTCTCCAGCCCTGCCGGCACCCTGCTGGCCGTGCGCCCCGACACGCCCGACGCCGTCGGGGTCCTGGCCGAGCTGGAGGCCGCCGGCGTCGAGCGGGAGTCCGGCTGGGCGGTGGTGGCCCTCGTGGGCGAGGGCCTCCGGGCCGATCCCGTGGCGGCCCTGCGCCACCTGGCCGCCCTGGGCCACGAGCCCGTGGGAGGCCTTCTCACGGGCAGCAGCACAGTATCTGTCGCCTTCCTCGTCCCTGAATCCCGGCTGGGGGACCTGATCCCCCGCCTTCACGACCGCTGCGTGCTGCGCAGCCAGGAGCCTTACCCATGCCGCTGAACCTCGCCTCCAAGCGCATCCTCGTCACCGGCGGCAGCCGGGGCATCGGCGCCGCCACCGTGCGGCTGCTGGCCGGCCTCGGCGCAAACGTGGCCTTCACCTACCTGCGCCGGGAGCAGGCGGCCCTGGGGCTCCAGGCCGAGCTGCAGGCCCAGGGTCGCGAGGTCCTCGCCCTCCGCGCGGACCAGCGCCGCCGGGAGGACGCCCAGGTGGCCGTGGCCGCGGTGGAGGCGGCCTGGGGCGGCCTGGACGCCTTCGTGGGCAACGCCGGCATCTGGGCGGCGACGCCGGCGGATCTGGAGGACGAGGGTGTGCTCCAGGACATCCTGGAGACCAACGTCACCGGCCTCTTCCGCTGGAACGCCGAGGTCATCCCCGCCCTGCGCCGGGCGGGCGGCGGGTCCATCGTTCTCCTCAGCAGCACCGCCGGGCAGCGGGGCGAGGCCCGCCACGGCGCCTACGCCGCCAGCAAGGGGGCCGTCATCTCGCTGGTGAAGTCCCTGGCGCCGGAGCTGGGGCCCGATGGCATCCGCGTGAACGCCGTGGCGCCCGGCTGGGTAGACACGGACATGAGCGCCGCCGCGCTGCGGGCCGACGCGGAGCAGCGCCATCGCATCGAGGCGATCTTCCCTCTGGGCCGCATCCCCGAGGCCGGGGATCTGGCGGGCCCCGTGGCCTTCCTGCTCAGCGCCTGGGCCGCCGCCATCACCGGCGAGGTGCTGAACGTGAACGGCGGGACAGTGCTGTGCGGCTAGGAGTGCCTAACGCTGCCGCAAGAGCCAGGCGTTGAGGCGGCTCCGGAAGCCTTCGGGATCCTCCAGGTCGGCGGCGCGCAGCCGGGCCGGGTGCCCGGGATCGCCCACCACCAGCGGGAGCGCGTCCAGGGAATTGGGCAGCCGCTGTCCATCGGGGAGGGACCACAGGGCGCCGCGGCACTCCTCGGCCGGGGGATCCCCGGCCTTCCGGCGCTCGCTGCGGCCATCCCATGTCATGGTCTTCTCCTGCAGAATTAAAAAGATAGGCACCCGCCGCCGCGGTGCCAGCGTCTCGATCCCACAAGGAGGCCCCATGGCCCGCAGCATCCTCATCACCGGCGCCTCCCGGGGCCTGGGCCGCGCCTGCGCCCTCCACCTCGCCGCCTCCGAGGGGGCGCATCTGTTGCTCCTGGGTCGGAACGAACCGGCATTGGGCGCCACCGCCGAGGCCGTCCGCCAGGCCGGTGGCACCGCCGAGGCCTTCGCGGCGGATGTGACGGACCGCACCCGCCTGGCGGAGATCGCCCGGGGGCTGGGCCCCCTGGACGGGCTGGTCGCCGCAGCCGGCATCTCGGGTATGACCCCCGTGGACCAGGACGTCAACAGCGCCGGCGAGCCCACGGACGCCTTCTTCGACGAGATCCTGGCCGCCGACCTCACGGGCCCCTGGAACACCGTGCGGGCCTTCCTCCCCCGCATGGGCCCCGGCGGGCGCATCGTGCTGGTGTCCAGCGTGCTGGGCCGCTTCGGCGTACCGGGCTACGGGGCCTACTGCGCCGCCAAGCACGGCGTCCACGGCCTGGCCAAGGCCCTCGCGCTGGAGCTCATCGGGAAGGGGATCGTGGTGAACGCCGTGGCGCCGGGCTGGATCGACACCGACATGGCCCAGACGGGGATCCGGCAGATCGCCGCCGTCACCGGCCAGAGCGAGGCCGAGTTCCGCGCCCAGGCCGAGGACGCCGTCCCGGTGAAGCGCTTCTTCCAGGCCGACGAGATCGCCCACGGCATCGCGTGGCTGCTGAACCCCGCCAACACCATGCAGGTGGGCCAGTGCCTCAACCTGGATGGCGGCGTGGTGCAGGGGTAGGGACCGGAACCGGCTTCAGCCGAGGAACTGCTTCAGCAGATCCAGGGCCCCGCCGCCCTCCGGCAGGCTGCCCTGGGGGCTCAGCTTGTCCACCACCTGGGGCAGCAGGCCCGCCAGGCCCGACGCCGCCTCGCCGTGGGACATCCCCAGCTGGCCCGCCAGCTGCTGGAGCTGCTCCGGGCCCAGGGCCGCCTGGATGTGCTCGGCGCTGATGGGCTGGTTCGCCCCCGTGCCGATCCAGGAGGCCACCTGGTCGCCCAGCCCCTTCTCCTGGAACTGGCCCAGGAGGCCCTGCAGTCCGCCGGGGTGGTTCTGGATGAGGCCCAGGACCGCGCCCATGAGGGGATTGCCCTGCGCCTGTCCGCCCTGTCCCAGCAGCCCGCCCACCAGATCCATCACACCCATGGCACCCTCCCCCGGAAGTGGAGCCCCAGCATCCGTCCCGGACCCGGCATCGGCAAGGGCCTCCCAGGGGATCCCCGGGGGCGCTGAACCCCTCGTTGCCCCTCCCCGGAATCGGGCGTAAGGTGGCTCCGCCATCCCTAGTGACAGGAGGCGCCATGCTGCACCTGCTCTGGACCTGCCTCATCGGGCTCGTGGTCGGCCTCGTCGCCAAGCTGCTCATGCCCGGGAAGGACCCCGGCGGGTGGATCATCACCATGGTCCTCGGCCTCGCGGGCTCCTTCGTGGGCACCTGGATCGGCCGGGCCCTGGGCCGCTACCAGGAGGGCCAGGGGGCCGGCTTCCTCATGTCCGTGGTGGGGGCGGTGATCCTCCTGGGCGCCTATCACTTCCTGAAGCGGGCCCGGGCCTGATGGGCTCCCTCCAGACCCTGGCGGCCATCCTCGGCCTCTCCACCGTCTCGGGCATCAACCTCTACCTCACCGTGCTCCTGGTGGGCGGCGGACAGCGCCTCGGCTGGATCCACGGCCTGCCCCCGGACCTGGCCATCCTCGCCCATCCCGCGGTGCTGGCGGTGGCGGGCCTGCTCTTCCTGCTGGAGTTCGCGGCGGACAAGCTCCCCTTCGTCACGCCGGTCTGGGACGGGATCCACACCTTCATCCGCCCCGTGGGCGGGGCCCTGCTGGCCCTCGGGGCCGCGGCGGATCTGTCGCCCCTGGCCAAGGTCCTCGCCCTGCTGGCGGGCGGCACCATCGCCCTGGGCGCCCACGGCAGCAAGATGGGTGTGCGGCTCCTCGCCCACACCGCGCCGGAACCCGCCAGCCACAGCCTCCTCAGCGTGGCGGAGGATCTCGGCGTGATCGGGCTGCTGGCGCTGGCCTACCGGCATCCCCAGATCGCCCTCCCGGTGCTGGGGGCGATCCTCCTGGCCATCGCCCTCCTGCTGCCCCTGCTGCTGCGCGCCCTCCTGTTCGTGCTCGCGGGCTTCCGGGGGGTCCTGCGCTCCCTGGCCGGGTGGGACGCCCCCGGGGGGATTCCCGAGTGGGTGGACTTGAAGGCCCTGGAGCTGACGACCGCGGGCGCCCGCCACGCCCTGCCCTGCTTCGCGCGGAAGGTCGTCGGGCTGCCCCGCCTCCACCGCGCCTACCTGGTGCAGGCGGAGGATGGCTGGCACCTCCTCCACCATCGGTGGTTCCGGGCCCACAGTTTCGCCTTCGCGGGCGACCCGGTGCGGATCACCCCGGGCTTCCTGTGGGACCGCGTCATCTTCATGCGCCGGGGCCGGGCCCAGATCCTGCTCACCGGGCGCGACTGGCGGCGGGCCCTGCCAGCAGCCCCCCGGGCCTGATCGCGCTACCCTCGTCCGCACGCCCGGAGGAGACCATGCCCCTGCTCGATTCCGAACGCAGCATCCTCGTGGTGATCGACTTCCAGGGGAAGCTGGTCCAGATGGTGCACCGTCCCGCCCTGGTGATGGAGACCACCCGCCGCCTGCTGAAGCTGGCGGACCTCTTTGCGGTGCCGGTGGTGCTCACGGAGCAGTACCCGAAGGGCCTCGGCCCCACGGAACCGGGCCTCCGCGCGGCCTTCGACGGCCTCGCCACGCCGACCTTCTTCCTGGAGAAGACCGCCTTCGGCTGCTGCGGGGACGCGGGGTTCGAAGCGCTGCTCCGGCAAGCCCGGCCGGGCCTGCCGGAGCAGCGGCGCCAGCTCGTCGTGGCCGGCATCGAGGCCCACGTCTGCGTCATGCAGACGGTGCTGGAACTGCTGGCCTCGGGTCAGGAGGTGCATGTCTGCTGGGACGCCGTCAGCGGCCGGGGCGAGGAGTACCGGAAGCATGCCCTGGACCGCATGGCGGCCGCCGGGGCCACCCTCACCAACCACGAGTCCGTGGCCTTCGAGTGGGCCCGCCACAAGGACCACCCGGCCTTCAAGGCCGTGTCGGCCCTGTTCAAGGCGGGCCAGCCCGGCTGAGGCTGACGGCGATTCAGCGCAGGGGCCGCGGCGGCGCGAAGACGCCGGGCGTGGCCGTCTGGACCATCACGCTCGGGCCCTCGTTGAGGAGGATGTCGGTGCGGCCGTCTCCGTCCAGATCCGCCAGGGCGAGGAAATTCGAGGACAGAGTCCCGTCGTAGGTGCCGCCGGGGACGAAGCTCCCGCGCTGAGGCTGGGACTGGCGGAGCACCGTCACCCGGGAGGGCGTGGACAGGGACTGGTAGACCAGCGACACCACGGCGAGATCGGGCAGGCCGTCGCCGTCGAGGTCTCCGATGGCCACCTGGCGGGCCCCATCGGGCACGGGGATGGATGCGGGCGTGAACAGGCCCGGCTCGCGCTGGAGGAAGACCGTCACCGAGGCGCCGCCCCGCCCGCCGTCCAGGGCGTTGCCCGCGCAGGCGGCCACGAGATCCACCCGTCCGTCCCCATCCAGGTCCGCCGCGGCCACCCCCTCCACATGCAGCCCTGCCGCCAGGAACGCGGGCACGCCGAACCCGCCCCCCGCCTGCTGGAGGAGCACGGCCACGCAGTCATAGCCCGCCAGCGCCAGATCCGGCCGGCCATCGCCATCCAGGTCGGCCACCGCGAGGTCCCGGTAGCCGTGGCCCACGCCCACCGGGACGGGGACCGGCGGCAGCAGGGCGCCGGGCTGGCTGGCCGACTGCGGCAGGAGGAGGATGCGGCTGTTCACCCGCACACCATCCGCCACCGCCACATCCGGCCGGCCGTCGCCCGTGAAATCCGCCAGGCCCGCCGCATCGGCGGCCCCGCCGGTCCGCACCCAGACCGCCGGCAGGAAGTGGCCCGGGAACCGCGCATCCTGCCGGAGGATCGAGAGGCCCCCGCTGTCCCCGATGGCGTCGGGCACCGGGGGCTCCGAGGCCGGGAGGGTGGCCACAAGGTCCGGTCGCCCGTCGCCGTCCAGGTCCCCCGCGCAGAGGCCCCAGGGATCGAGGCCCACGGGGTAGGCCAGGGGCGTTCCGAACCCGCCGCCGGGCTGGGCGAAGCTGACCTGGACCTGGCTCGTGTGGAAGGCGCCGTCCACCCGGGTTGCGGCCACGGCCACATCCGGCCGGCCATCGCCATCGAGGTCCGCCGCCACCACCTTCCCCCAGACCCGGAAGGGCGGAATCTTCACCTCGCCGCCCCCGCCGCAGGCCAGGACCAAGAGGAGGACCGCCGCCGCCGGTCGCCATCGGACCTTGTCCGCCGGGTGCCCCATGCCACCTCCGGGACCGTCGCGCAGCCGGCGGGGGGGTTCCCCACCCCGGATGCGGTGGCCCAATATACGGTTCATCGGAGTCTCATGCCCCGCATCCTCGGCCAGCCCGCCCCCGCCCTCTTCCCGCCCTCTGGCCCCGTGCGCGTCCTGCTCTTCGGAGAGGCGCCGGGCCCCCGCGGCGCGGACCAGTCGGGTGTCCCCTTCTGGGGCGACCGCGCGGGGATCACCGTGTACCGGGCCCTGGCCGCGGCCGGCCTGGCGGAAGTGCCGGCGGCGGCCTGGGAGGATTGGGACGGCGCCCACCTGAAGGCCCGCGGCCTCTTCCCCGTGCTGCGGGGGGCCGCCCTCAGCAACGCCTGGCCCGCCTGTCCCACCCGCGATGGCGAGCGCTTCCGGGCCCCCTCGGACCGGGAGCTCCGGAGTCCCGCCAATCTTGCGCGGCTGGCCGGGGAGCTGGCCCGGGCCGCGGCGGGCCGGACCGCCCCCCTGCGCGTGATCGCCTTCGGCACCCGGCCCCGCTGGATCCTGGAGCGGCTGCCGGAGCTCGCCGGGGACCTCCCGCCCTTCGACCTGCGGCCCCTGCCCCACCCCAGCGCCCAGGGCCTCCTGCAGGCCGCCCCCAACCAGGGCAGGGGCCTGCGCCTGGACGACCTCCGCGCCGCCTGGGAGGCCCGGCTGCAAGACCTGCTGGCAGAAGCCTGAGGCTCAGGCTGGCGGCCACAGGGATGCGCATTCACGGATTCCTCAGACCCACGCGCTGGACGGGGCCGGGGAACCCTGGTCCCATTCAGGCCATCCGGCAGGGGGGGATTCATGGGCAAGACCCGGCTTGAGGCGTTCAGCGACGGGGTGATCGCCATTCTCATCACGATCATGGTGCTGGAACTCCATGTCCCGCGGGGCGCGGGGTGGTCCGCCCTGCGGCCCCTGCTGCCGGTCCTCCTCAGCTACGTGCTCAGCTTCGTGTACCTGGGCATCTACTGGAACAACCACCACCACATGCTGCACGTCGTGCAGAAGGTGGCGGGCGGGATCCTCTGGGCCAACCTGCACCTGCTGTTCTGGCTGTCCCTGGTGCCCTTCGTGACGGGCTGGATGGGCGAGAACCGCTTCGCCCCGGTCCCCACAGCCGCCTACGGCGTGGTCCTGCTCATGGCCGCCCTGGCCTACTGGCTGCTCCAGCGGATCATCATCGCCCGCCAGGGGCCCGGATCGGTGCTGGCGGCAGCCGTGGGCCGGGACCTGAAGGGGAAGGCCTCGCCCCTCCTCTATGCGCTGGCCATCCCCTCGGCCTTCCTGAGCCCCTGGATCGCCGGAGGCATCTACGTCCTGGTGGCCCTGCTGTGGCTGGTGCCGGACCGGCGGATCGAGCGCCTGCAGGCCGGGCCGGTTCTTAACAATTCTTAACACCCGGGTCACTAACCATTCAGGGCCCCTTCCCCTTATCCTGGGGGTTCCCATCAGGGATCTTTCACAGTCCGGAGGCCGCATGCCCCTCTCCCGTCGTTATGTCCTGCCGCTGAGCGGCCTCCTGGCCTTGGCCCTGGTGGCCGGGGAGGCGCCGAAGCACGCGCCCCGGACCGCCCACGCGGCCCCCGCCGCCAAGGCCCTGCCCGCCCCCGTCAAGGTGACCTCGGTGGAGGGCATCACGGAGTACGACCTGGCCAACGGCCTGAAGGTCCTCCTGTTCCCCGACGCCAGCAAGCCCACCACCACCGTGAACGTCACCTACCTGGTGGGCTCCCGGAACGAGAACTACGGCGAGACGGGCATGGCCCACCTCCTCGAGCACCTGATGTTCAAGCCCTCCCGCAAGTTCAGCGGGAAGGACGGCCACCCCAATCCGGTGGAGGTGCTGAACAGCGTGGGCGCCCGGTTCAACGGCTCCACCTCGTACGACCGCACCAACTACTTCGTCACCTTCCCGGCGGGCGACGCCAACCTGGACAAGATCCTGGACCTGGAATCGGACCGCATGGTCCACGCCAACATCGACGGCAAGGACCTGTGGGACCCCGTCGCGAAGAAGGGCGAGATGACCGTGGTCCGCAACGAGTTCGAGATGGGGGAGAACAACCCCATCGGCGTCACCCTGGAGCGGACCCTGGCCAAGGCCTTCGACTGGCAGAACTACGGCAAGTCCACCATCGGCGCCCGCTCGGACATCGAGCATGTGAACATCGAGCGCCTGCAGGCCTTCTACCACACCTACTACCAGCCGGATAACGCCGTGCTGCTGGTGGCCGGCAAGTTCGAGCCCGCGAAGACCCTCGCGGAGATCAACGCCAAGTTCGGCGCCATCACCCGCCCCACCCGCACCATCCAGACGACCTACACCCTGGATCCCGTGCAGGACGGCGAGCGCTCCGTGACCGTCCGCCGCGTGGGCGACATCCAGGCCGTGATGGCGGCCTACAAGGTCTCCGCCGGCTCCGATCCGGATGGCGCCGCCCTCGACGTGCTGAGCCACATCATGACCGACGCGCCCTCGGGCCGCCTCTACAAGGCCCTGGTGGAGGCCAAGAAGGCCGCCATGGTGTTCCCCTACTACGGAGAGACCAAGGAGCCCGGCTTCCTCCTCTTCGGCGCCGCCGTGCCCAAGGACGCCAACCTGGCGGACGCCCGCGGGACGATGCTGAAGGTGCTGGAGGACACCAAGGCCGCGCCCTTCACCGCGCAGGAGGTCGACCGCGCCAAGGCGGGCCTCCTGAAGAACTTCGACCTCGTGATGAACCAGAGCGACCGCCTGGGCATCACCCTCAGCGAGTACATCGCCCAGGGCGACTGGCGCCTCTTCTTCCTCAACCGGGACCGCATCAAGGCCGTGACCCCCGCCCAGGTGGACGCGGTGGCCGCCAACTACCTCAAGGAGAGCAACCGCACCGTGGGCGAGTTCATCCCCACGGCCAAGCCGGACCGCACGGAGATCCCGGCGGTGAAGGACGTGGAGGCCATGCTCAAGGGCTACCAGGGCCAGGCCGTCGTGGCCCAGGGCGAGGCCTTCGACGCCACGCCCGCCAACATCGACGCCCGCACTCAGACCTTCACCACGGCCTCCGGCCTCAAGACCGCCATCCTGGCCAAGAAGACCCGGGGCGAGTCCGTAAGCGCCTCCCTCACCCTGCACCTCGGCAGCGAGCAGGCCCTCCTGAACAAGGGGGTCGCGCCCGAGCTGACGGGCTCCATGCTCATGCGGGGCACCACGAAGCACACCCGGCAGGAGCTCAAGGACGCCTTCGACAAGCTGAAGGCCCAGGTCATGGTCATGGGCGATGCGGAGAGCGCCCGGGTGATGATCACCACCGAGCGGAAGTACTTCCCCGAGGTGATGCAGCTCGTGGCCGAGGTGCTGCAGCACCCGGCCTTCCCCGCCGCCGAGCTCGACACCCTGGTGAAGGAGCAGGTCACGGGCCTGGAATTCCAGAAGTCCGAGCCCCAGTTCCAGGCCACCATGGCCCTCCGCCAGCACTTCGAGGCCCAGTACCCCAAGGGCCACCCCCGGCACGTGGACAACGTGGACGAGTCCCTGGCCGAGCTGAAGTCCGCGAAGGTGGAGGACCTCAAGGCCTTCCATGACGCCTTCTACGGCGCCGGCGCCGGCGACCTGGCCATCGTGGGCGACGTGGATCCCGCGGCCACGAAGCAGCTCGTCAACGAGCTCTTCGGCACCTGGAAGGCCCCCGTGGCCTTCGCCCGCATCCCCAGCGCCTACATTCCCGTGAAGCCCGTGGAGGAGAAGCTGGAGACGCCCGACAAGGCCAACGCCTTCTACGTCTCCGGCCTCACCATGCCCCTGGCGGACACCGATCCCGACTACCCGGCCCTGCTCCTCGGCAACTACATGCTGGGCGGCGGCGCCCTCCGCAGCCGGCTGGCGGACCGCATCCGCCAGAAGGACGGCCTCTCCTACGGCGTGGGCTCCCAGTTCGGCGCCCAGTCCCAGGATGCCAAGGCCACCTGGAACGCCTTTGCCATCTACAACCCGGCCAACCTGGCCAAGCTCCAGGTCGCCTTCAAGGAGGAGATCGCCCGGGCCCTGGACAAGGGCTTCACGGAGCAGGAGATCAAGGACGCCAAGGCCGCGTGGCTCCAGGGCCAGGCCTCCAGCCGCGCCCAGGACCGGGAGCTGGCCGGCCGCCTCGCCTCGAACCTCTACCTGGGCCGCACCATGGCCTGGCAGGCGGACCTGGAGCACAAGGTCCAGGCCCTCACCAACGACCAGATCCTGGCCGCCCTCCACAAGCACTTCGATCCCTCGAAGATCTCCGTCTTCGTGGCCGGCGACTTCGCCAAGGCCGACAAGAAGTAGGCGCCACCGTCCCCAGGGAAGGGAGCGGCCCCGGCCGCTCCCTTTTTTCATTAGGCGCCGCGCCCCTTCCGTGGTCTGCTGGAAGGCTGCCCGGCGTTTGAAGGACGCGGGGCGCAGGAGGCCCCATGGCGCGCATCGAACGGGAATGGCAGGCGGAACACGAGGGCGCGGCCCTGGCCACGGAGGTCCACCGGATCCTGGTGGTGAGCCACCGGCAGGCCAAGGGCTTCATCGACGGCCGCTGCGTCACCGTGAACGGCGCGGTGGCGGAATCCTACGGCCTGCGCCTCAAGGCCGGCGACACGGTGAAGGTGGCCTTCGATTCCGACCGCACCTACGACGTGATGCCCCCCGCGAAGAAACTCCAGTCCGGCCCCTACGAGACGCTGTGGGAGGACACCCACCTCCTCTTCGTCCACAAGCCCGCGGGGCTCCTCACGGTGCCCGCCGAGCAGGGCGGCGAGCCCAGCCTGGCCGAGGCCATCACCGAGTCCTACCGCCGTCGCGGCTTCAAGCGCTTCCAGCTCTACATCGTGCACCGCCTGGACCGGTTCACCTCCGGCGTGCTGGTCTTCGCCAAGACCCCCGAGGCCCTCCACGGCCTGAAGAAGCTCTTCGAGCTCCACAAGCTGCAGCGGGTCTACCGCGCCGTCCTGGTGGGCGAGCTGCCGGAGAACAGCGGGACCCTGGCCGGCCACCTCATCGAGCACGCCAAGTCCCTGAAGATGTCCGTGGCCAAGGAGCGCAAGGGCGCGGGCGGCAAGCGCATGCCCCCCGGCGCCAAGGAGGCCGTCACCCACTACCGCGTGGTGGAGCGCCTGCCGGGCCACACCGTGGTGGAGGTGAAGCTGGAGACGGGCCGCCGCAACCAGATCCGCGTGCAGTTCGCGGACCGGGGCTTCCCCCTGCTGGGCGACCAGGTCTACGGCACCGAGAGCCCCATGCTGGACCGCCAGGCCCTCCACGCCGAGCTGCTGGGCTTCCGGCACCCGGTCACGGACGAGCAGGTCACCGTCACGGCCCCCATGCCCGCGGACATGGAGGCGGCCCTCAAGGTCCTGCGCACCCAGTCCCGCCTGACCCGCGCCGCCGAAGGGCTGCGGGGCGAGGAGGGCCTCTTCAAGCCCAAGATCACCCGGGAGCGGAAGGTGGATCGCGCGGCCCGGGCCCGTCGCTTCGAGGGCGCCGGCGAAGCGGAGCGCCCGGCCGCCCGCCCTCGTCGCGAGGGCGCCGAGGATCGTCCCCGCCGCACCTTCGACCGCGACGACCGTCCCGCCCGGCCCCGCCGCGAAGGCGCCGAGGACCGCCCTCGCCGCACCTTCAAGCCTGGGGACCGGCCCTCGGGTCCGCGCCGCGAAGGCTCCAGTGAACGGCCGCGTCGCGAGGGGGTCCAGGCCCCCGGAAAGAAGGCCCCCTTCCGCCCCGGCAAGCCGAAATCCCGGAAACCCTGAGGAACTCGGGGCCGGGACGCGTCATCCTTAGGGTGCCGATGCTCCTCCGCGCCGCCCTGCCCCTCCTCGCGTCCGCCCTCCTGGCGGCGGGGCCGGATTTCCGGCTGGACCTCCGGACGGACCTGGGCGGCGATCCCGCCGCGCAGATCCACCTCGTGCCCGCGGGCATCTGGGATGGTCTGCTCCTGGCTTCGCAGACGCCGCCTCCGCAGCCTGCGCGCCTTCGGGGCCGGGCCGCCGGGGCCACGGTGGAGGTGGCGGATTTCCTGCCTGCCGGAAGCCGCCGCGCCGAAGCTTTCGCCTTCTACCTCGGGGACCTCCGGACGCGGCTCATGAAAGGCTTCCAGGCGCCGCCGCCCAGTCAGGGGTGGATCGAACTGGGCGAGTTCATGGCCTCGGACCCCAGCCACCCCGAGGAATCGAACCTGGACCGCGCCCGCTCCCTCCAGGAGCGCTTCAACCGGGTGCCCCCGAGCGGCTCGCCGGTGGAGCTGAAGTAGGGACGGCTACAGGTGCTCCAGGTAGAGGCGGTCCAGGGCCTCGGCCAGGTCCAGATCCCGCTGGGTGAGGCCACGACTCACATGGGTGGTGAGCACGGCCACGACCCAGCGGTAGCCGAGGGTCAGGTCGGGATGGTGGTTCACCCGCTCCGCATGCTCGGCGGCGGCCACCACGAAGCCCAGGCCCCGGGGATAGGCCGAGAAGGCGTAGCGCCGGCGGAGCGTCAGGCCGTGGGCCTCGCCCTGGGCCACCCAATCTGGATGCACAGCCAGAAAGGCCTCCAGGGCATCGGGGCTCACCAGATCCTTGGACATGCTCGCCTCCCAGGTGCATCCTAGTCCGTTGCGCTTGAGTCACGCCATGCCCTTCAACCACCCTCCCCTGCTCGGCCGCACGGCCTTCGTCACCGGCTCCTCCCGGGGCATCGGCCGCGCCATCGCCGTGGAACTGGCCCGCTGGGGCGCGGATGTGGCCATCCACGCCCGCGCGAACCTGGACCAGGCGGAAGCCGTGGCCGCCGACATCCGCGCCCTGGGGCGGAAGTCCCTGGCCGTGCTGGCGGACGTGCGGGTGAAAGCCGAGCTCGAGGCCTGCGCAGACCGTGTGAAGGCGGAGCTGGGCCCCGTGGACATCCTCGTGAACAACGCCGGCACCCGCAAGGACGGCCCCTTCATCCTCATGGGCGACGAGAAGTGGGAGGAGGTGATGGACGTGAACCTGCGGGGGACGGTCTACGCCACCAAGGCCTTCGTGCGGGGCATGATGGCCCGCAAGTGGGGTCGCATCGTCAACATCGTCAGCCCCACCGGCATCATCGGGAAGGCCGGCCAGACCAACTACGGCGCCAGCAAGGGCGCGGTCATGGCCCTCACCAAGAGCCTGGCCCGGGAGATGGCGCCCTTCGGCGTCCTGGTGAACGCCGTGAACCCGGGCTTCATCCACACGGAGCTCACGGCCGACGTGCCGGAAGAGGTCCGCCGGGAGATGCTGGCCCCCGCCATCCTCAAGCGCGAAGGCGAGCCCGAGGAGGTGGCTGGCGTCGTGGCCTTCCTCTGTTCCGACTGGGCCAGCTACATGAGCGGCCAGATCGTGAACGTGGACGGGGGACTCTGTCCATAGCCCCCCCGCCCGACCGCAGGGCGGGCTACTTCCCCCCGGATTCGACCCGGAGCGGGATCTCCACGATGAAGCTGGCGCCCTTGCCGGGCAGGCTCTCGATGAAGACCCCGCCGCCGTGCAGCTCCACCATCTGCTTGACGATGGAGAGGCCCAGGCCGGTGCTGTATTCCCCGCCGGTGGGTTGCGCCGAGAGCCGCTGGAAGAGGCCGAAGGCCCGGTCCTGGTCCTCGGGCGTGAGGCCGGGGCCCTCGTCCCGCACCTCGATGCGCGCCCGGTCCTCCCCTTCTGCGACGCGCGGAGCCACCTCCACCCAGACGTTCCGGCCCAGGGGGGAGTACTTGATGGCGTTGTTCACCAGGTTGTCGATGGCCTGGCCCAGCCGGAGCGGATCCACCCGCCCCCAGCAGGCCCCGCCCAGGGTCTCGTGGTAGTGCAGGCGGATCTCCTTGCTGCTGGCATAGGGCTCATTGGCCTTCACCACCTCGTGGACCAGGTCCCCCAGGTTCGCCTGCTCGAAATTCGGCGTGACTTCGCCGGCCTCCTGCACGGCCGTGTCGAGCAGGCTGTTGATGATGTTGAGCATCCGCTGGGCCACGTCCCGGATGCGCGCCGCCTGGGCCGGGATGGCCGTGGTCCGGGTCCCCGCCTCGGCCTCCATGCGGAGGCGGTCGGCCAGGAGGAGGAGTCCCCCGAGGGGATTCTTCAGGTCGTGGGCCGCCGTGGCCAGGAACCGGGTCTTCAGCTGGTTCGCCCGCCGCAGCTGCTCGTTGGCGGCCTGGAGCTGGGCGCTGATGGACTCCACCCTCAGGGTGTACTGCTGCTCCAGGTCGTGGAGGCGCTTCTTCTCCAGGCAGGCCTGGATCCGGGCCTTGAGCAGCTGCTGGTTGATGGGCTTGGGCAGGTAGTCCTGGGCCCCCAGCTGGATGCACCGGACGATGCTCTCCTGCTCGTTGAGGGCGGAGAGCATGACCACGGGGAGGCGCCGGAGCCGCTCGTCCCCGTGCATGGCCTCGATGACCTGGATGCCGTCCACGTGGGGCATCATCACGTCCAGGAGCACCATGTCGTAGGTGCCGGTCTGGAGCTTGTCCAGGGCCTCCCGACCGTCCTCCGCCGTCTCCACCACGTGGCCGTCACGCTCCAGGATGCGGGTCATCACCTCGCGGTTGAAGTCGGTGTCGTCCACCACCAGGATGCGGGCCGGATGCGCAGGGATCATGAGGTCGCCTCGTCGCCCAGGAGGGCCCGGATCTTCCCGACCAGGCGGGCCAGGTCCACGGGCTTGATGTCGTAGTCCACGCACCCGGCCGCCAGGGCGGCATCCCGGTCGGAGGTGAGCGCCCGCGCGGTGAGGGCCACCACGGGGATGGCCGCCGTGACGGGATGGGCCTTGATGCGGCGGGTGGCTTCGAAGCCATCCAGGACCGGCAGGCCCAGGTCCATGAGCACCAGGTCGGGCAGCTCCTCCTGGCAGCGGCGGACGCCCTCGGCCCCGTCCGCGGCGGTCAGGACGGTGAATCCGCGGCGTTCCAGCAGCCGGGAGATGGCGTCCCGGTTCATCTCGTTGTCCTCCACCAGCAGGATCCGCCTCATGGTCGCCCTCGCCCGTCCGCCTCCGGCAGCCCCCGCCGCACGGCCCTCCGGATCTCCTCGACCAGCTCGCCCCGGCTGTAGAGCCCCTTCTGCAGCACGGCGCTCACCTGGGCGGTGCGCAGCCGCTCGCGCTCGGCGGCGGTGAGGTCCCTCGCGGTGAGGACCACCACCGGGATGTCTGCCCACTCCGGCCGGCGCTGCTTCTCCGCCAGGAACTCGAAGCCGTCCATGCCGGGCATCATCAGGTCCAGCAGGATGACGCCGGGGACCTCGGGTTCCATCCGGTGGAGGGCCTCGCGCCCGTCGAGGGCGGGCCAGGACTCCCACCCCTCGGAGAGGAGGAGGCGCTGGACGGCATGCTGGGTGGGGACGTCGTCCTCCACCACCAGGATCCGGAAGGGCGGCTGCGCCGGCCGGTGCTTGTCCAGCACCCGGGAGAGCTGGGCACGGTCCACGGGCTTGAAGAGGTAGTCGATGGCGCCCAGGGCCAGGCCCCGCTCCGCCTCCTCAAGGATGGAAAGCATGACCACGGGGACGCCCGAGAGGGCCGGATCCGCCTTGAAGGCCTTCAGCACCTCCCAGCCGTCCATCCTCGGCATCATCACGTCCAGCACCACGAGGTCGGGCGGATCGATCCGTGCCTGCCGCAGTCCCTCCAGGCCATCCTGGGCCGTGGCCACGCCGAACCCGTCCCTCGCCAGGATCCGCGAGAGCGCATCGAGCAGGTGGGGGTCGTCATCGATGAGCAGCACCCGTCCGCGCCCATCCGCCTCCCGGAGGACCGGCACCGGCCCGGAATGGACCGGGGGCGGCGGTTCCGGCTGCTCCATCGGGAGGAGGATCGTGAAGGTGGACCCACGGCCCACCTCGCTCGCCACGCGGATGTCCCCGCCCAGCATCTGGCAGAACTTCCGGCTGAGGGCCAGGCCCAGGCCCGTGCCCTCGAACTGCCGGCTCGTGGTCTCCTCCGCCTGGATGAACTCGTTGAAGATGCGCTCCAGCTGGTCGGGACGGATGCCGATCCCCGTGTCCTCCACGCTCAGGTGCAGCCAGGGCGCCCCACCCGGCGACATCGGCTGCAGGACGGCCTTCACGGTGATGCGGCCCTTGCGGGTGAACTTGCAGGCGTTGCTCAGGAGGTTGAAGAGGGACTGCTTCACCTTCGTGGGGTCCGAGGTGAGGGTCGTCACGCCGGGGTCGATGTCCGCCTCGAGCGTGTTGCCGTTCTTGGCGGCCAGGGGCTGGACGGTGGCGAGGGCATCCCGGATCATCGCCGGGACCTCGAAGGCATCCCGGGCGACGGTCATCTTCCCCGCCTCGATCTTGGAGAGGTCCAGGATGTCGTTGATCAGATCCAGGAGGTGCCGCCCCGCCGACTCGATGCGCCGGATGTCAGGGAGGATGCCCGCATGCCCCTCCCGCTCCGAATCCTCGCGCACCAGCTCGCTGTAGAGCAGGATGGCGTTCAGGGGCGTGCGCAGCTCGTGGCTCATGTTGGCCAGGAAGGTGCTCTTGGCCCGGTTCGAGACCTCCGCCCGCTCCTTCGCGATGAGGAGCTCGTTGTTCGCGCGCACCAGCTCCGCCGTGCGGGTGGCCACCTGGGCCTCCAGGTGCTCCCGGTGCTCCGCCAGGCGGCGGTCCTGGTCCTGGATCCGCTCGAGCATCCCGTTGAAGGCGTAGACGAGCAGCCCCAGTTCGTCATCCGAGCGCCCCTGGGCCCGCAGGCTGTAGTCCCGCGTGGTGGAAACGGCGGACGCAGTGCGCGCCAGGTCCAGGATGGGATCGGTGAGCACCCGCCCGTAGCGCCGCAGGATGGCCCATACCACCAGGCCGATCAGGCCGAGGATGAAGAGCGAGAAGGCGCTGGCCCAGGCCAGCCGGTCCGCCAGGATCGACTGGTCGGACTCCAGGAAGAGCAGGCCCACCGTGGCGCCCCCCTCGCTGTGGATCCGCTGCGCCAGCTCCACCCGACCGTTGGAGAACCACACCCGGTCCCCGGTTTCGCCGCGGGGCCAGGGTCCGGGGTCCAGGCTTCCCGGGGGGAAGTCGGCCAGGACCTCGCCCGAGGCCATCTGGATGCGGGCCCGGGTGATGTGGCCGTGGACGCGCAGGCCATCCAGGATCTGCTGGGCCGGTCCGGCGTCGTGGAAGACCACGGCCGGCGTGGCGTTGTAGGCGATGATCTCGCCCAGCGCACGCAGGTCCTGGGCGGCGGACCGGCGGGAGGCGTAGCCCTCGTAGCCCAGGAAGCCCAGGGCCGCGAGCAGGAGGGCCAGGCCGGTCGTCAGCAGGACCAGGACCACCGCCTTGCGGCGGATGGAGGACCGGGGGCGGGCCAGCGAGGGGGTTTCGGGGAGCGGGTTCTGCATCAGGGAGCCGATCGGGAGGCGCCCGGCATCCGGGCGATGCGCAGCAGCTGGGAACTGAAGACGAGCCCTTCGGCGGCGGCGGCCTCAGGACTCGCGAACAACCGTACGAACTGCCCATCCATCAGGAAGCAGAGCATCACACCCTGGCGGATGGCCCGCTCGTCGTCGGCGACCGTGAGCATCCGCCGGCCCCGGGCCCATGCCAGGGCCGCGCCGAGGCCGCTGGACTCGGAACGGCAGATGAACACCACGTCGCAGCCGGCCAGGTCCTGGATCCGGTCCCCGTAGCGCACCTGGATGGGCTGCCGCCGCACCGTCCGGCCGCGGGCATAGTCGTTCAGGTAGGACCCGAAGGGGGAGCGCCCGAACACCCCGATCACGAAGGGCCCGGCCCCAGCCGGAGGTTCGGGACGCCACTGGACGTAGGGGAGGATCTCCACCAGGAACTGGGCCTTGACGGCGTATTCGGGCGCGGAGGCCGCGGGACCGGCGGCCCCCGACCAGAGGATCCCCGACACCAGCATTGCGCACCCGGCCGCGCGCCTCAGGGAGGGCTCGAGGTACGCTCGGCTGGCGGGTTCACGGGGCGTCCAGGGACTCATCAGAGGGGCTCGGATCGGGGAAGGACACTCAGGATGGCAGGGTCGGTGCGCCCCGCGGGAACCTGGAGGGCCTGGCACTGGGGGTGTTCCTGGTTTCGGAATCCCGGCCCGGTTCCTTGACTTCCAGGCGGCCGCGGGATTCCGGCCAGCTGTCGGGATTCATGCCGGGGCTCTTCCCGCCGAAAACAGCCTTATTGCTTTGCGCAAGGAGATTCCGTGTCCCGCCGTCCGGCCCTCCTCCTGCCCTTCCTGGCCCTCGCCCTCGCCGCCCAGGAGACGCCAGGCCCCCAGACCGCCCCGCCCGACGAGCTCACCCGGCTCCTGAACACCCCCGTCATCATCGCCAGCCGGCTCCAGCAGAGCCAGGAGGAGGCCCCCTCGGCCGTGTACGTCGTCACGCGCACGGACATCGAGCGCTACGGCTGGCGCGAGCTGGCCGACATCCTCCGGGTGCTCCCGGGCTTCGATTTCGGCGACGACGGGACGGCCCTCATCGGCCTCTCGGAACGCGGCATCTGGGCCCACGAGGGCAAGGTGCTGCTGATGGTGGATGGCATCCAGGTGAGCCCCCTCCACAACGGCAATGTGGACTACTACGGCAACTACCCGGCGGAGCTCATCGAGCGGGTGGAGGTGATCCGGGGCCCCGGCAGCGCCCTCTACGGGCAGTTCGCGGGCGCGGCGGTCATCAACCTCATCACCCGCGCGGCAGAGGATCCCGAGGGCGGCCGCTTCGCCCTGCGGACCACCACCCTGGGGGCCGGGAACGTGGGCGGGGGGGGCTTCCTGGTGGCCAACGGCCAGTTCGCCAACGGCGTGGGCGTCTCCCTCAACGTGGGCTACCAGGAGAGCCCCTTCAGCCGGCAGCCCTACGTGGACACCTTCCTCACGGGGCAGAGCTTCCCCCAGGACAAGGGAAACACCCGGCGGGAGGTCACCAACCTGTTCGCGGAGGTCCATGCCCTGGGCACCTCGGTCCACCTGGTGCGCACCGCCTTCCAGTTGGCCCAGGTGGACGGCGGGGGCTCCGGCAACGGGAACCCCGTGATCCCCGGCCTGGCGCCGGGCACCCTGGGCACCGCCTCCCGTGTGATCCAGGGGGCGCAGGTCCACCGGAGCTTCCCCCTGGCCCAGGGTCTCTCCCTCGAGGCGCGGCTGGAGGAGCTGGAGAACACGGGCGGTTCCGTCTTCCCCCAGGACAGCAATTCGAACGGAGTGAACCACTCGGGGACCGAGCGCAGCCGCTTCACGGGCGATCTCGGCCTGCGGTGGGACCTGCCCTATCCCGGCGTACTCCTCCTCGGCGGGGGCCTCATCCGGGACCGGGAGCGGAGCGTGGACCTCCAGAACCAGGGGGCCCTGCGCGATCCCGGCGATCCCACCCGGCTGGTGCCGCAGCTGACGCTGCAGACCCGGTACGGCTACTTCCAGTACACCCAGCAGTCCGGACCCTTCGGGCTCACCGCCGGCGGGCGCTACGAGGACAGCGATCTCTCCCATGCCTTCGCGCCGCGCCTGGGCCTCACCTACGTGGACGGCCGCTTCAACGCCAAGCTGCTCTACGGCGAGGCCTTCCGCAATCCCACCCTGTTCCAGACCTACAGCACCTTCTTCGCCTTCAGGGGCGTCCTGAAGCCCGAGCTCATCCGGAGCCGGGAACTGGAGCTGGGCTGGCGCTTCACGGCCACGGTGGTGGGCCGGCTGAACCTCTACCGCATGAGCGTCACCCGCTCCATCTCCTTCGGCCTGGACAACTACAGCATCTACTACGTGAACGCCGGCTCCACCCACTCCAAGGGGGTGGAAGCCACGCTGGACCTCCGCCACGAGACCTGGGGCGGCTTCGCGAACCTGGGCTACACCCGGCCGGACGGTCCTGTGGATGCCTTCTTCCTCAGCAGCGACGGGAAGGACTTCCTCGGCATCTCCCCCTTGAAGGTGAGCGTGGGCGGCTATCTCCGGCTCGGCCCCGTGCAGGTGGCCCCCAGCCTGCTCTACGCCTCCACCCGGGAGGGCCAGACGCCCGCCTCCGCCCAGTCCGGCATCCCCCCGGACCAGCTTCTGCCCAACCTCATCCAGAGCGCCCCCGCCCCGGCCCGCCTCCTGACAAACCTGACAGTGACCTGGAATGACTGGCTGGGCGAAGGCACCGAGGCCCGGCTGTCGGTCTTCAATGCGGGCAACGTGGCCTATCCCATCCTTCAGCCCTACTACGGCGCCCACGCCCCCCTGCCGGCCAATGACCGGCGCTTCGACCTGGACCTGGTCTGGCGGTTCTGACGTGCAACGAGGGGGGACCACCTGCGCCCCTTCGGGTCGCGATGTCCCCCCTCGTGCTCCCTCACGTGAGGTCCCGATCCTAGGCGTTGGCCGCCTGGAGGGCGTTGGTGAGCAGCCCCGCAATGGTGAGGGGCCCCACGCCGCCGGGGACGGGCGTCACGGCCGAGGCGACCTCCATGGCCTCGCCGAACCGCACGTCGCCGCAGAGGACGGATCCCTTGGTCCGGAGTGTCTCCAGCTTCTTCGGCTCCGCCGCGAAGATCCGGTGGCCCAGGTTCAGGTCGTCCACCCGGTTGATGCCCACATCCACCACCACGGCCCCGGGCTTGATCCAGGAGCCCTCCACCAGGCCCGGCTTGCCCACGGCGGCCACGAGGAGGTCGGCCTCCCGGCAGACGGCGGGCAGGTCCCGGGTCCGGCTGTGGGCGATGGTGACGGTGGCGTGCTGCTCCAGGAGCATGAGGGCCATGGGCTTGCCCACGATCTCGCTGCGGCCCAGTACCACGGCCCGCAGGCCCTTCAGGGCCAGGCCGTGGTGGGCCAGCAGGGACATGCAGGCGCTGGGCGTGCAGGGACGCAGGCCCGGCAGGCTCTCCAGCAGCAGGCCCTGGTTCACGGGATGGAAGCCGTCCACATCCTTGGCCGGGCTGATGCGGTGCAGGGCCCGCTTCGAATCCAGCCCCTGGGGCAGGGGCAGCTGGACCAGGATGCCGTCCACCATCGGATCGGCGTTCAGCCGGTCGATGAGGGCGTCCAGGTCGGCCTGGGGGGTGTCTGCGGGCAGGCGAAATTCCAGGGAGCGGATGCCCACCTTCGCACAGGCGGCGGTCTTGTTCCGCACGTAGACCTGGCTGGCGGGGTCATCCCCCACCAGCACCACGGCCAGCCCCGGGGCCCGGAGCCCCCGGGCGGCCCGGGCCTCCACGCCCTCCCGGACCCGCTCCAGCATCCAATCCGCGTGCGCCTTGCCGTCCAGGATGGTCGCCATGTCAGCCCCCTCCTTCCATTGGACACCAGGATGCCCCCAATTCATCCGCCTTGAGATCCCATGGAAAGCGGGATAGACTTTCCTTTCAATTCGGCCATGGCCGCCCGGACACGGGCGCCAAGACTGGGTGGGTTCGTCCCACCTTTTTTGTTGTTCACCTGGAGTCCCGTTGGACCTGAAGAAGCTCCAAGCCCCCCTCGAACGGCAGCTGGCCCTGCTGGGCTTTGAGCTGCTCTGTGTCGAGCTGGCCCGCGAGGGTCGGGACGAGATCCTCCGGCTCTACCTCGACCATTCCGATGCCGAGGCCACCGGCCGCAAGGTCACCCTGGACGACTGCACCGCCGCCCACGAGGGCCTGCTGGCCTGGCTGGACGTGGAGTTCCCGGACCTGCGCGAGCACGTGGGCATCGAGGTGAGCAGCCCCGGCATGGAGCGCCCCCTGGTGAAGGCGGACCACTTCCGCCGCTTCGCCGGCCGGCTCTGCCGCCTGCAGACCCTCCAGCCAGTGAACGGCCAGAAGCGGTTCAAGGGCTGGATCGGCCCCGTCACCGACACCACCCTCACCCTCGAGGAGGACGGCGTCCTGAAGGAGGTGCCCCTGGAGGCCCTCCAGAAGGCCCGCCTCGCCCCCTTCGACGAGGGCAAGACCCCCAAGCCCAAGCACCTGCAGGGGCGTTTCACCGATGCACCGGATGCCGGCGGCGTAGAGACAAGCGCCGCCGAGGAAGAGGAGGCCTGACATGACCACCGTCGCCACGAGTTTCTTCGACAGCGTGAAGATGATCGCCGCCGAGAAGGGGATCCCCGAGGAGGATGTCTTCCTCGCCGTGGAGGAGGCCCTCGCCAAGGCCGCGGACAAGTTCTTCAACGCCCAGGACTTCTACGGCAACTTCCAGGCCCAGATGGACCGGGAGACCGGCGAGTTCCACGTCTACGCCCTGAAGCAGGTGGTGGCCGAGGTGGAGGAGGAGGATCTGGAGATCAGCCTCAAGGAGGCCCAGGAGCTGAATCCCGAGGCCGCCGAGGGCGACACCCTCTGGCTGCCCCAGGACACCAGCCAGCTGGGCCGCATCGCCGCCCAGGCCGCCAAGCAGGTGCTGGTGCAGAAGGTGCGCGAGGCCGAACGGGACCGCATCTTCACCGAGTTCGCCGACCGCATCGGCGAGGTGGTGGTGGCCGAGGTGAAGCGCTTCGAGAAGAGTGCCATCATCCTCGAGATCGACCGGGTGGAGGCCATGCTCCGCCGCTCCGAGGCCCTCCGCGGCGACCGCTTCGACAAGGGCCAGCGCATCAAGGTCGTCATCATCTCCGTGGACCGCAGCGCCAAGGACCCCCAGGTGCAGGTGAGCCGCACGGATCCGCGGCTGCTCATCAAGCTCTTCGAGAACGAGGTGCCCGAGATCCACGATGGCACCGTGGTCATCCGGAACTGCGTGCGCGAGGCCGGCGACCGCGCCAAGGTGGCCGTCCACAGCCTCGACCCGGACGTCGATCCCGTGGGCGCCTGCGTGGGCCTCAAGGGCAGCCGCGTCCAGGCCATCATCCGTGAGCTGAAGAACGAGAAGATCGACATCGTCCGCTACTCCGACGAGCCGAGCCAGTTCATCGCCAACGCCCTGAACCCCGCCAAGGCCATCCGGGTCGCCATCAAGGACCCCGAGGAGCGCCGCGTCGAGGTGGTGGTGGACGACGAGCAGCTCAGCGTGGCCATCGGCAAGCGCGGCCAGAACGTGCGCCTCGCGGCCAAGCTGACGGGCTGGAACATCGACGTCCGCAGCGAGGCCGACAAGCGCCGCGAGGCCGAGGTCGCCATGGGCCTGGCCCTGCCCGACGTGGCCGCCGCCCCCGAGGCCGAGGCCCCCGCCGCGCCGGCCTCCAGCCTGCTGTCCGAACTGGCCGCCGTGGAGGGCCTCGACGCTGCCCTGGCGGACCGGCTCGCCGCCGCCGGCTATCCCGACGCCAAATCCCTTTACACTGTCACTGCCGAGCAGCTCATGCAGGTGGAGGGCATGGACCAGGATCTGGCCTTCCGTCTCATCGATGCCGTGCAGGCGCACTTCGGGGAGTAGGCTGGAGTCCTGCAGCCCTTCCCGTTCCCACATTCCCAGGCCGAGGTAAGCCCCTTACATGCTGCGCATCAACCAACTCGCCAAAGAGCTCGGAGTCGCCAATCAGGAGGTCATCGAGGCCTGCGAGAAGCGTCTGGGCCTCCAGGGGAAGAGCCACAGCTCGAACCTCACCGACGACCAGGCGGACAAGCTGCGCCGGGCCTTCCAGGGCAAGCACAAGGGCGCCGATGACGCGCCCCCGCTGGCCCTCCACAAGCCCTCGGCCAGCGTGAAGGTAGTGAAGACCAGCCGGGAGGCTCCGGCTCCCAAGGCCGAGCCCGCCCCCGAGCCCCCGAAGCCGGCCCCGGCCGTGCTGGTGAAGAAGGCCGAGCCCCGGCCCGAGCCGCCCCCGCCCCCCGAGCCCGTGGCGGAGGCCCCCTCCCCGTCGCCCGCCCCCCGGGAGGAGAAGCCCGCGGCCGCCCCGGCCCCCGCCCCGGCGGCCACCGCGCCTGCTCCGCTTCCCGAGCCCGCCCCCGTCTCCGAGGCCCCCGCGGCCCCGGTGCGCCCGGAGGCCCCCCCCGAATCCTTCTCCCGCCTGAAGGTATCGGCCGCCCCCGCCCCCGCGCCCCGGGAGG
>MTLD01000757.1_pt1 | contig 38257 bp, 43 predicted proteins | sample 1982471 | NCBI WGS metagenome assembly MTLD01 (sample SAMN05712604, study PRJNA340218) | biofilm metagenome | isolation source: sample SPM anode biofilm adapted to -50 mV | place: USA | collected 2012-02-03 | reverse complement strand
TACGGTCGAAAGACCCGGGACCGGGGCAGAAATCTGCCAACAAGACCTTTATCCAGGCAATCATGCCGGGGTAAAGGTCTTTTTTATTACCCTCTGCGAAAACAACTCGCCGGAGGTAATCTAACAGCTGGGCTAGACTGCCCTGCACACCACAAGGAGGAAACCATGTCTTACACAAGAAAACTTATCACCAAGGAACCGAAAGCGTCCAAGAAGAATAAGAAAGAAACAGAGCAGTTGCAGAATGTCATTTCTCTGCGCATCAGCGATGACGAAAAAAAGACGTTGGAAAAGATGATCAAGACAACATCCAAAAGCATCTCCGAGATCATGAGAGAGGCCATTGATCTGTGGAGATCCAAACAACGCAAGCTGTGCATGTAAGAAAGCCGACTCAGTCGGAGACGCTATACCCAAGGAAACTGAATTTAAAGGTGCGTTATCAAATTATGTACTGTTATGTCCGCCGTACTGTTTTTGAGCATAACCGTTCTGGATTAAATTCGCGCCGACCACCAACAGTGGAGAAGGGAATGAAAATATCCACTACCAAGCACATCAGAGCCATTTTGGAGAAACAGTTGCTGAACAGTTGCGCGAGACGTCGCTTCGCCTGTATTTCAATGCCCGGAAAAGCGCAGAGGTATATAAACTGATAACAGGGAAAAGTTTCTGTTCAATGAAGGAATGTTTTGAAAATTACAGGGAGGAAACATGTTGAAAGACGTCTTTTTGCCCGAAGGTATGTCACGGGTTATTCAACTTGCCATAGCTCCGGTATTTCTATTGACCGCAATCGGAACGTTGCTTGGGGTAATGATTACCAGGCTGCATCGGACAATTGACCTGGCACGGGAGTGGGAAACAAAACTGGAAAGCGAACTGCAAGCTTATGAAGTTGATCATCACAAGTTGCACATCGCAATTCTGTCGCATAGAGCAAAACTAATCGGAAGAGCCATTACTTTCTGCACCGCAGCTGCACTAATGATTTGCACGCTTATCGCCGTTCTTTTTATTGATCAATTTGTGCAGCTTGATATCACTGTGCTAGTCGCAGTGCTTTTTATCCTGGTCATGGTGTCTCTGATTGTCGGGCTGCTCAGCTTCCTACGGGAGATCTATGTTGCGACCTCCAATCTTCGTATTGGTCCACACTGAGATGTCACTTGTGGTCGAAAATGAAAAACCAGAATATGTTGCATAAGATCAAATAACGATTGCCAAAACGTGCAGCTAAATAACTTCGGAGGGAACCGATGAAAACCAAATATTGCAGAATCCTACCCTGTGTTGCCTTTGCCGGCGTCATATCGCTGGCTATCTCATGTTCCAATGCCCATGCGACAACCGGCGCGAAACCAGATCCTGCTCTGTTTAGCCAACTGGAGGCTTTTCACGGTCACGTCTGCGCCGGATCGATCTTTGGCGCCCGTATCGGGCTGGCGGCAAAAGAATCGTTGAAAAGGGCAGGGGGTACTGGCAAATTCACATCGCGCTACTATGACCTTTCCTGCCCGGTGGACGGTGTCCAGTTCGGTGCCGGGACCACTTACGGGAATGCTGCCCTGTCAGTCGAAGATCGTGACGAACATCGGCTGGTGCTGACTGCCGAAGGGAACAAGCTGAAGGTTGAGGCCAGGCTTACCAGGAAGGCGGAAGAACTCGGTTTGAAAAGCCGCGACCTGAGGGAAAAGGCAAGGGCCCTCCCTACCGGGTCGCCGGAACGGCATCAACTGGAACGGGAAATTGAAGAGATTTTTTCCTGGCTGAAAACAGCTCCAGAACAAGAGGTGGTGGTTGTCAGCCTCCTTTCCGCGCAGGAAAGAAACCGCTGATATCCAAGTGGATGGCATTCGCCCTGCTGCTGACGGTTATGATCCTGGTAGACTTAGGTACGAACCGCAAGTATTGCCTCGATCCTTTTGAGTAACAGGCTTCAACCCGATCCTGTTTGAGTTCCTTATACGGGACGGCTCCAAAAATATTGTCTAAACGGCTACCGAGAGTTAGAACTTTGTGACCCCATGGGAGGGCAAAATGAAAATTGAAGTTATCGAAACTATTGGTAAGGTACGCAACACCTTATTTGGAAATGTGTTGGAAGCCTTAAAAGCATGCGGTATGAACGGGAAAGTTGTGTTGGTTAATGATATCAAGACCATTTTGAAGTATGGGGTGAAATCAAGCCCGGCACTTATTGTAAATGGTATTGTAATGTTTGCTGGAAAAACGCTGCCGCCGGGGAAAATTATTAGGTTTCTGCATCAGAATCACTCGACATTTTCGTAATAATTGGTGGATGGAGATGGGGTGGATTATCTTTAAATATCAAGCAGAGCACCTGTTAGGTAGGGATAACACGTGAAGAAACTCCAGAAAATAAATCACTTTGTTTCTTGTCTGAGATGCTTACAGTGATAATTGCTGCTCCATTATAACGTTAATCCCTGATATTAAATAATTGCAGCGCCTAGCCCAACTACTTGAAAACACACTGTTAAATAAGTTGTTCTTGCGTCAGGCAATGACTTTGTATAGGTTGATATTATGAAAATGATCGGGTTTTATTCCACAAACAGGAAATATTTGCTGCCACTAGTCATGATGGCTGCTGTGATTTTTATTTTCCAAGTGATACGTTTACCCAATTTCACCAACCTACAGGAACCCAGTCTCTCAAGTTCGCGAAAAGTTGAACCGTCATCCAACGCTGTTGTTAAAAGCTTGCTACAATCGTTACATTTAAAGGTTGCAAAGTCTGCACAGCTTTTTGATCTTTTCAGTAACGAAGATCAATTCAAGCACCCTGTCGCTTACATTTATTCTTCACAGTTTGAATCCCATTCCTTTACTTCTGCAACAATCACAGTTAGTCACGCCAGAGCTCCACCCGCTTAACACCACCACACCACTGCAACATCTGTAACTTGCTATTGCTGTTTTCCCAGCTTTATTTACACAGGGAAAGTATCTCTGCAAGCAGTTTATTCGAGTCTCTGCTGCCAGAAACGTGCATGCAGCAGCGACCAGTTATCTGCTTGTTGCAAGTATGTCGCTTAAATTTAAACTATCTGATGGTATCCGGAAAAACATCTCACCTTAATTCAATGGGAGTTGTTTTTGCCGCCTAAACTGCATGCAGTGAGAGACTAGTTGTTTGCATATATGACTGTTTTTGCTGCTTTTTCTCTGATAGCCAAAATAGAAAGGAACAACACTCATGCCCAAGAGTATTTCATGGCGCATAGGCCTCATATTATTTTTTGTACTTTTATCGTTTATTTACTCAACTTTCGCAGTTGGTAAAATAGCGTAACATATTGTAATTATTATTAGTATAGCGTCTCCGTATATAGTAAGATAGGTTTGTTCCCCAACAAATCAACTTACAAATACAAGGAGACGCTATGCAACAGAATGTAACAGAGATTTCCTCTGTTGAAAACCAGATCAACCTGTTCTTTCATAATCATTCTCTTGGTAAGTTGCTACGACAATGCAACATAAAGAAAGAGAAAGGCGTTTCTCTCGAAATCCTTTTCCAGTTTCTTCTTGCCCTTGCTTTTACCGGAAAGAATCTTTTTCGCCACATGGAGCCATCTGGCTCATTTGATGGCATTTTCAAGGACGCTGCATATCGCTTCCAGAACTCCGTCAGGGCCAACTGGCGCAGATTTCTGTTGCTCTTGAGTACTCGCATCATCGTGAGCAACCTGGATCCGATGACTGATGAGTCGAACCGCAAGGTGCTGATTGCTGACGATACCGTGTTCCTGAGAGATCGGAGCAAGCATGTTGAACTGTTGGCTCGGATACATGACCATAACACCGGTCGCTACCATAAAGGCTTCAGGATGCTCACCATGGGCTGGTCTGACGGCAGCAGCTTCGTACCGATACTGCTGTCCCTTCTTAGTTCTGCTACTGAGAAAAACCGCCTGGTTCCAATGCGTGACGATCTCGATAAACGAACTAACGGTTACAAGCGCCGCCAGGAGAGCACAAGAAAATCCCCCGACGTGCTTGTCGATTTTGTCTCCATGGCAATGGCTGCAGGCGTTAAAGCCCGGCACCTTTTGTTCGACAGTTGGTTTGCCTTCCCTGGTACGATACGAAAGATACATGCTCTGGGGATGCACACCGTCTGTATGCTCAAGGATACTCCAAAGATTCACTACACCTTCGAAGACGGGCAAGTAACCTTGAAGGAGTTGTTCAAACTGCTTCGCAAACGTCCCGGTCGCGCCAAGGTGCTGGCATCATGCTTGGTAACCATCGGCGACGACGACAATGGGAATCCGGTGTCGGCAAAGATCGTATTCGTACGAGACAGGAGTTCAAAGAACTGGCTGGCGCTTCTTTCCACCGACACGACCCTTGCCAACGAAGAGATTATCAAGCTCTACAAGCGACGATGGGATATTGAAGTATTCTTCAAAATGGCCAAGTCGTTTCTGCAACTTGCAAAAGAATGTCAGAGCCGGTCATATGATGCAATGGTTGCCCATGCCACCTTGGTTTGCTGTCGTTATCTCATTTTGGAGATTGGCAAGAGGACCACGGCAGACCCGAGGACGTTAGGAACCCTGTTTCATGCGACCTGCGATGAAATACGCCAAGCCACTTTTACTGAGGCGCTTGTACTTCTCCTCAAGCTACTGGAACAGACACTGAATGCGGTTGTTGGGTTTTCCAAAGAGCAGGCAGAACACTTGGTGCAGCAATTCATTGAACAGTTGCAACCGGTTTTCAGAGGGCGATTACTACTTTTAACCCCTACAAGCGTGTAATACTATTAAGAATCATGATGTTAAGCTGAAATCATCAACTGCGAAAGTTGAGTTATTTATCTCACACCGACACTAGTCACTACACCATCTGCATGGTGGAGTGGACTTCTCCCCAAGGATAAGATCAGTCTTGGTCTTGATCTCCAGGGAGGTACCCACCTTGTTATGGAAGTCGAAACACAAAAGGCGGTTGAAGGTACTCTCGATCTGATTGCTAGAGACCTTGAAGATTCGTTGAATACCAGAAATATTCGCTACAAGAGGGTCGCCAGGGTTGGTGAGGACCTGATCCAGCTGGCACTGTATGACAAGAGAGCTGCTGAAAACGAACAGCAGCTTATAAAGAAAAAATATCCCGAGTATGAATTGATTCCACCTACTGATGAAGGCGGACTTGTGATCATTCAACTACGTATGGACAAAAACACCATCGAGGACAGGAAAGACAAAGCAGTTGCACAATCACTTGAAACCATCCGTAACAGAATCGATCAGTTTGGTGTTTCAGAACCGGTTATTCAGCGAGATGGGATAAATCATATTGTTGTGCAACTTCCCGGCATCAAGGACCCCAAGCGAGCCATTGAGTTGATTGGCAAGACTGCCCGTCTCGAATTTAAGCTGGTTGACGAGAAAATTACCGGTACATCTGCTACACCTGGGATCATCCCTGAAGATGAAGAAATACTTGTGGAGAAACGATCTGATTCAACAAATGGGCTAGTCCAGGAGATTCCGATAGTTGTGAAGAAAAAAGCTATAATCACCGGTGAGCTTCTTACTAATGCGCAAGTGAAGATTGATTCCCAGTTCAATCAGCCGTATGTGGCAATCGACTTCAACTCAACTGGAGCCAGGCTTTTCGACCAGGTAACTGCTACCAATGTAGGAAACCGTTTCGCCATCGTACTCGATGGCAACGTGTACTCGGCACCGGTTATACGTGAACGGATATCAGGTGGCAGTGCACAGATATCAGGAAGCTTCAGTGAGAAAGAAGCGGCGGACCTGGCTATTATTCTGCGTGCGGGGTCGCTTCCCGCACCGGTAAAGATTATACAGAATGTCACTGTCGGGCCTTCCATTGGTCAGGATTCTATCGCCAAGGGACTGACAGCCGGCGGGATCGGTGTAGTCCTCGTGTTGCTATTCATGGCAATTTACTACCGCATGGCAGGAGTGGTTGCCAATCTCGGCATGATACTAAACGTACTTTTTCTTATGGGGGCGCTTGCGGCCCTCGGGGCCACGCTCACCTTGCCCGGGATCGCAGCCATCGTCCTGCTGGTCGGCATGTCGGTCGATTCGAACGTTCTTATCTTCGAAAGGATCAAAGAGGAAATCAAGCTCGGCCGAACACCCAGTCTGTGCATTGATACCGGTTACGACAAGGCCTTCATGACTATTGTAGATTCCCACGTGACCACACTGATCACTGCGGCGGTTCTTTTTCAGTTCGGGACAGGCCCGGTCAAAGGTTTTGCCGTGTCATTAAGTCTTGGCGTAATCATCAATCTCTTTACATCGTTGGTGGCAACCAAGGTCGTTTTTGATAGCGCGCTTAGATGCTTTCAAGTCAATAAACTCAGTATATAGGGGCAATTATGCAACTTATCGGTAAAACAAAAATAGACTTTGTCGGCAAGAGAAAGTTCAGCTTCATTGTTTCAAGTATCATCGCGATTGTAGGGATTATCGGTGTTATCCAGATAGCCAGAAATGCCGTAAATATGGGTATTGAATTTTCCGGGGGGACATCGGTACAGCTCAATTTCAAGCAGCCGATATCTTTGGAAAAAGCGCGTTTTGTTCTCGTCAACAATAATCTCAAAGAGGCCAGTCTGCAGGAAATTACGAATGGAAACAAACTGCTCGTAAAAGTCGGCAAAACCAGTCTGCCCACGGGGAACGTTGCCGATGCCATCAAAGATGTGTTTAAGAAAGAGTTTCCCGACAACTCGTTCGTAGAAGAAAGTTCCTCGGAAATCGGCCCTTCGATCGGTGACAAGCTCAAAATGGATACTCTGAAAGCGGTGGGGATTTCCATGCTCGGAATTATCATTTATATAGCGTGGAGGTTTGATTTTAAATTCGGCGTTGGTGCCATTGTTGCCACGCTTCATGATGTGCTGGCAATGATTGCTCTGTTTTATGTCATGGACAAAGAGATCAACCTGCTTTTCATCACCGCTGTTTTAACGATCGCCGGATATTCCCTGACCGACACGGTCGTGGTCTTCGACCGGATCAGGGAAAACCTCAATAAAAATTCGGTCGAATCCATGGATAGTGTATTCAACAATAGCATCAATGAAGTTCTGTCCCGAACGGTGGTTACTTCATTGACTACGTTTTTGGCGGCAATATCACTGTATCTATTTGGCGGCGAAGTAATCCATGATTTTGCCTTGGCCCTGGTAGCGGGTATTGTCATCGCAACGTACTCATCGATATTTATTGCAAGTCCATTAGTTGCGGAATTGGAAAGCAGACGAAAAACGTCCATAGTCCTACAGACAACCCAATTGGAAATATGAAATCCGCCCATTGTTATGGGAAAAAAAGGGTAATACGAAAATGATTAAGAGCTTATCAAGCCGGATTGTTTCCACCTCAAACTCCCTGATACGCAGGCATTTGCAGTGGGTCTACTCCGTCACCACAAAAAAACCAATGGCAGCATTTGTCGCGTGCTGCCTTGTTTTTGTTCTTTCGTGTTTTTCAATCACCAGAATCCATTTCGAAGCCGACATTTTCAAGTTATTCCCGCAAAAGGGGCCGCTTGCTCTTTTCATGGATACCATTGAATGGACGGGAAGCGCAGGAAACGCCTATTTTCTCTTGGAAGGGGACAAGCAAGCGCTTATCAAGGAAGCCGAGGTCTTTGCCGGGAAACTGGAAAGGCTTTCCGTAGACGGAACTCCCGCCTTCAGTAAAGTCAAATTTCGCATCTTTGATCCCGCCGAGGCAAAGCCTTTTGCAGATTTCATCAGCTATGCTGTCACGCGACCACAACTTTTTGTGGCTCCGGCAGACGTTGCCCGTTTTCAGCAGCTTCTTAAACCTGAATCTATGGAGCTAGCTCTTCGAAAAGCCAAAACAGAACTTGCAGCGCCGGGAAGCTTTACCGATATAATCGCCGCTGATCCACTTTATCTGCGCGACCTCATCTTGCCTCGCCTAAAGACGGCCTCACAGGCGCTCGATCTGGATACCTCCTCGCCATATTTTCTTTCGCGTGATGGCAAGGTGCTCATCATTATCGCCGAACCAAGCCAGCCGGTAACCGATATTGCCTTTGCCAGAAAACTGGTGGCTGCCATCAACGAGGCGCGCAATGGAGCCACCGTCAAAATATCCTGTACCGGCGCCCACCTGAGTGCGGTAACGGATGAATCACTCATGAAAGATAACGTTGTTACCGGGCTCCTTTCGACTCTGGTCGTAATCTTGGCTCTTTTCTACGTAACCTACCGTAGATTGTTGCCGACCCTGCTGATCCCGATCATTCTGATTTACGGGGTTGTACTGGCTGTCGGTACAGCGGGGCTGTACTATACTTCCATCAGTATCATATCCTTTGCATTTACCTCGCTGATCGTTGGAATTGGCACCGACTACTCGATCCATCTTTACGACCGATTTCATTTCGAACGCAGTAGCGGTAAATCTTCTGATGAGTCGCTCCGGCTTGCAACGGTAGACACCGGGCATGCTCTTTTCACCGCTGCGCTTACAACTGCCTTTCCGTTCCTCTCGCTTGTTGTATCGGACGTGCGTGCCCTTTCCGAACTGGGGCTCCTCGTGGGCCTGGGAGTTATTTTTTCCTTGTACGCTACGTTCTTTTTCCTGCCGCCGTTGTTGATCTTAATGGAGAGAAAATTTCCACTCAAAGAATACATACCATTGCCAAACTTCGGCCTTGGCAGTATCTGGAAGATGAGACTGCACTGCTGGCGTCCCAACATCGTCGTATCACTCCTGGTAGTGGTCGGCCTGCTCGTAGCTGCTACAAATATTTCTTTCGAGTCTGAATTAAAAAACATGCAACCGCGTTCGTCTGAAGCATTTCTCACTCAGGAAAAAGTGGAAAAACACTTGAGCATAAGCCCAAAACAGATGATCGTTGCCGTTGAAGGAAGGGATCTGGCTGATGTTCTGTCGCGCGGGAGCAAGGTTGATGTACTGGCTCAGCAGCTTCAACAGCTCAATGAAATAGTTTCATATGCCTCCCTGGGGCAGGTAATTAACGAAACGAATTCCCAGCGTCGTGTCGTCGATGCACTATCGTCTGGTCTTGACAGCAACAAGCTAAACGTCACTCTGAAAAAGTCCATAGCCCAACAAGGCTTTTCCATTGAACCTTTCCAGGGGTATATACAAAGTCTTGCAAATCTTTCCCATGCTCAAGTCCTTTCGGTCAGCGATGGAATTGCTCATATGTCTGATTCCCCCTTCCGCGGAATTGTGGAACGACATCTGACCAAAAACGCAAGCGGGTATCATCTCCTCACGTACATGAACTATCGAGGACCGGGGTTTAGGCAGGCGGCATTCATCGAGGCATTACATGATGCCGATCCACATTCTCGCGCAACGAGTGTAGACTTGGTGAGCGAACAACTCACCGATTCTGTGAGGCACAGCTTTGTTTGGGCGCTGCTCATTGGTGGGGCGATCGTCTTTCTGCTGCTTGTGTCTCATTTCAATGACCCTGTAGGGATTTTCTGCTCTTTGTTCCCGGTATTCTCAGGGGTTATTGCCATGCTAGGGCTGATGGCACTTTGTGGCATGCGGCTAAATTTTATGAATGTGATGGTGTTGGTCACGATCCTAGGGATGGGGAGCGATTACGGTCTCCATATTGCCCACAGAGTCAGTAACTGCGTAGAAGAAGAATGTCAGGGGCGATTTATCCAATCCGGCAGAGCTGTACTACTTTCGGCTATTACAACCACAGCCGGGTTTGGCTCGCTCGCTTTAACCGATTACGGGGCGCTGGCGTCTATTGGATGGGCAACCAACTTTGGTATAGCTGCAACAACATTTTTCACCCTTGGAGCGCTACCTGCCTACATGCACTTCTTCAGTACAAGAAAAGAAAGAGTTGCCTGATGCTATCAATAATAATTGAACTTAATCTGCTTGAATGCGTGGTGTTATAATTAGCTGATCGAAAAGAGGAATAATTGGAGCAATATGCGATTCTTTAGTTATGAAGCATTTATTGTTCGCGGTTGTGCCAGGAAGGAAATGGTAAAAGTTGAGCTGTCAATAATACCCAAACCCACTGAGAAGGCATTTCCTGAACTGACCGTCAACAAAACTATCTTGGAGAAGATTTATTTCAATTCACACCTACTATGTTTTGATGTTCGTGACACTTTGGGCAAGAATGCCGAATATCTACTGAAGAATTCGACTGTCAAAATCCAGATCGAAGAGCAATGCGACGTTCATGGCTCCGTTGAGTACCACCTTGCCTTGAGGGGAAACAAGAAAAGGAGGCGTTTATCTATATTGAAAATGTGTGGGTCCCTTCTGCACGGCTTTCTGCCATTAGATATGGCAATGAAACGTTATTTAATGGTGGATACGACGAAGCCGCGTGGGCTTAAAACAAACGTGAAGAATTCGTCATTATCAAATAGTGCCCAATATTCTTTATACCGACATGAGCAAGGGTAATTCTCAGGCCACTAAATGCAACAAGGCCGTTTGGATTGTTTAATGAGGGAGATAGCGCCGACTGCGATGACGAACCTGTTACAGGAGCCAAAATACTATAATAGCAATTATTTGCGCGAGAAACAAGTCCTTGTAACCCGAGCTGCCGGACAGGCAGAGGAATTCGCATGTCTGCTAAAAGCCTATGGTGCACGAGTACTGGAATATCCAACAATCAGGATAGTTCCGCCGGAATGCCATGCGGAATTAGATACCGCTCTGAGTAGTCTGACGGCTTTCGATTGGATCGTATTTACCTCAAGAAATGCAGTGATTTATTTCTTAGAGCGTCTTCTGGTACTTGACTGTGACTGTCGCTCAGTTAATTTCTGTCGGATATGCGCAGTAGGGTCGAAGACTGCAGAATTGCTGCAATCTCACGATGTGCGTGTCGATCTGATAGCAAAAGAGTACACAGGTGAAGGAGTCGTTGCTGCTTTTGCCGGGCTGGAGATGACAGATAGAAGGGTGCTTTTCCCCAAGAGTAACTGTGCCCGCGATGTTGTCACAGAAGGACTTATGCGACAAGGAGCACATGTCATGGCTCCGGTTGTTTACCGAAATCTGCCACCGGACAAGCTCCCCCAACACTTGCTGAGGGCCTTAATTGAACGGCAGGTTGACTGTGTTACATTCACCGCCTCCTCCACGGTCACCAATCTTGCAAACCTTCTTGGGGGGCAGCTCTTTGCGAAGCTCTTGCAACGAGTTGTTATAGCGAGTATCGGACCGATTACTTCCAAAACGTGCAATAAGCTAGGACTGGAAGTCCATGTAGAACCCGATGAATTCACCATTAAGGCATTAAGTAGAGAAATAGCAATGTACTTTGGTCGCGTTGATTAACTTGGCGCGAATGTAGGGAGTGTCCACCACACGCTGTCTTGGCACCGTTTTATCGGAAATAGCATGAACACAGAGTGGAGTCAAAATGCAACATACGAATGAAAAAATAGTTGTCGGGCTGGATATTGGTACATCCAAAATCTGTGCTGTGGTCGGGAGGCAGCATAACGATCATATTGAAATTCTCGGAATTGGCCAGTGCCGAACTAGCGGTTTGCGCAAAGGTTTTGTGATCAATATTGAGAGTACGGCAGTATCCATCCGTAAAGCAATCGAAGATGCGGAACTCATGTCGGGACGCTCTATTAAGAATGTCGTGGTGGGTATTGCCGACAGGTACATGCGTGGTCAAAATTCCAACGGCATGGTGACGCTCAAGGGGCGTGAGGTCGAAGAGAATGACGTGCGACGGGTCATTGAATCGACACAAGCAGTGCCGCTTCTCCAAGATCGCAAAATATTGCATATCATCCCCCAGGAGTTCATCGTTGACTTGTATGATGGTATCGAGCATCCCTTGGGTATAAGCGGTGAGAGACTGGAGGCACGGGTACACCTCGTTACGGCGGCATCCACAAGTATTGCAAATATCGTGAAGGCCTGCGGACAGGCTGATTTGACAGTGGATGGAATTGTGTTTCAGCCCTTGGCATCTGCACAGGCAGTGCTTGTGCCCGATGAGCGTGATCTGGGGGTGGTCGTGATCGACATCGGTGGCGGCACTACCGATATAGCCATATTCAGTAAAGGTACGCTCCGGCATACTTCAGTGATACCGGTCGCTGGCAACCACTTGACCGCTGATCTTGCGGTTGGGCTACGCGTAACGATCAACGAGGCAGAGCGAGTAAAATGCCTCCATGGTTGCAGTATGGAAGACATGATTAGCGAAGAAGCCCCGATAGAACTCATTACAACCGGCGGCACCCGTAATCGGTTTGTGTCCAGGGAGGTCATCCGCACCATTCTTCAGTGCCGGGCCAACGAACTCTTTACCATGATCGACAGGGAGTTGACTTGTTCGGGATATAAAAATGAGCTGACTGCCGGAGCAGTGATTACTGGTGGTTCTTCGTGCCTTCCGGGAATGGACAAGCTGGCTGAGAAAGTACTCAACATGCCGGTACGGGTAGGCAAACCATGGCATATCAGCGGGTTCACTGATAGCATCTGTTTGCCGCAGTTTTCCACGGGTGTCGGTTTGGTTCTGAATGGTTCCACGGTCGGAGATTCGCGAGAAGCTAGGCCTGAGTCCCTGTTTGAAGCTGTCAAGATACGCATTGACCGTTTGTGGAGACAAGCCAAGCTGTAAGTCGAATATTGATGGAGACATGGGCGCGTATGAAAAAACAATTCTACCATGTTGCTGTGGTTGTAATAACAACAGCACTAATTCTGGCTCTGCATTTATTGTCGATGCGGTGGTTTTCGAATCACATTGTTCTGAATGAACTGTTTTACATCCCACTGATTCTTGGTGTGCTGCGTTTTAGTCCAAAAGGTGCTCTTGCAACCTATCTATTCGTTTCTGTGGCGTACACTCCCTTGTTTTTCGGAGGTTGGGCGAACTCAGTTCCACAATTGGTTGATAGGTCGTTGCATGTAGTGTTGAGCGGGTTGGTCGCTATTTTTGCAGGCCAACTTGTTGCACGGGAGAGGAAAAGAAACCGGCAGGCAGAGCAGGAACGCTATTTTTGTGGCATCGGTCAAGCTGCGACCGTAATCGTGCATGACCTGAAGAACCCACTCATATCGATTCTGGGGTTTGCTCGTCGCATCCAGGAAGGTAAAGGCGACACTTCACTTGCGGCTCAGACAGTCACGGAATCTGCGATGACCATGCAAAGGATAGTTAACGAGGTACTTGAATTTGCCAGGCCAATACAATTGGATTCTACAGAGGTGGATGTTAGGCAAAGTATTCAGCGAGCCTGCGAATCGTGCTTTATAAAGGCAGAAGCGAAAGGAGTGAGTTTTAAGGTGAACTCCACGCCAGAGCCTCTAATCTGTATGGTTGATAGCTTTCAATTTGAACGGGCACTGGTCAATCTGATTGATAATTCCGTTGACGCCTCATATCAAGGTGGAAATGTCACCGTGACCACTGCAGGCGGCAAGAGCATGCTTACGGTTACAATCAAGGACCATGGAACCGGAATGGATCAAGAAACATTGGATAAACTTTTTACGCTGACTTACACGACAAAAAAAGAAGGGACCGGTTTTGGCGTTCCTATCTCGAAAAGAATCATTGAAGCGCACGGCGGAACTATTCGAATAAAAAGCAAAAAGAAATCCGGAACAGAAGTGCTCATAGACCTGCCTTTAAAGCCAACTAATAAGCTGTGAAATGTTGATTTTATCATGAAAGGAGCAAATTGTGCGACACATTCCCATATTTTCTTTCTCTACCTTGGTTATGCTGTTTTTACTGTTGTCTTGGACGGTTCCAAATTTCTGTTATTCCGTATCATCCGAGATCAAGTCGTCAAAAGGGCAGACCGTCTATGTGCCGTCTTACTCAAATGTTTTTACTGGCCCCAGAATGCTGCCTTTTCAGCTTGCCACGACGTTGAGCATTAGAAACACAGACATGTCATCCTCATTTCAGGTCACTGCCATCGACTATTACAACACGAGTGGCAAGCTGATTCGTCGTTATCTTGAAAAACCTTTTTTAGTGGGGCCGCTTGCTTCCTATTTTGTCCATATAGAGGAAAAGGATACCAGTGGTGGTTTTGGCGCTAATTTTATTGTTAAATGGAGCTCTGGCAGGGTTATGAATACTCCTATAATCGAATGCGTCATGATCGGGGCTACGTCAGGACAGGGAATATCTTTTGTAAGTGCTAGCCAGGAAATTAAAGAAACTATCCGTTGAGCAACCAATGGAAACGTTTATTCGAGAATTGATTGATTACCATCTGATCGTATTAGGAATTTTTTCAGCGGGGATGGATATTTAAGGTTTCCTGTTATCGCCTCACTTTATAGATGGGGTAACCTCAACATTGATGTTTACGGGTTCTGCGAATAAAACCGCATGATTAGATTGTTATGCCAGCAATGCTTTGCTGTAACTCCCTGTAATCATTCTATTCTATTGGAGTTTTAGAAATGCCGCCTCTAGACATTAAAATAGAAAACAATATGATGTTTGTTAATGCCACTGGAAATCTGACCGCTGACGAGGTAATGACAGTCGTTAATGAATACTACCCAAACGGGGTAGTAAAAGATGCGATTTGGGATTTGACAAACGGGACACTGCAATCGATCACTAGGGTTGAGTTTGAGAAGATTGCAAAGGCATCCAAAGCGGTTGTTTCAAATGGCGCGCGTCAGGGCGGTAAGACCGCCTGTGTTGCAGGTACGTTGTGTGATTATGGTTTGATGCGGATGTATACTGTTATTGCAGAGATGGCATGCATGTACACCGATTACCATGTGTTCAATACTGTGGTTGAGGCAATAAATTGGATTAAGGGAACTACACTTTCTGATAGGTCTCGCCAAACGTAAAAAACCCAATTTTGACATAAATCACCATACTAGATGGTCCTACATTGCAGTAATGTTGGGATTGCCCCTAGATGGCGATGTAACCGGTATATCCATGCTGCTGAGCAAATGTGCTCGGCGATCCATTGGCGATCCTCATCCCGCTTATTAATCTCCCGTTCATCGCTTTAGTATATCATCATATCGGGGGCAAGTTTCGCCTTGAAAAACGTCCTCGCAATAGCGGGCTTGGCAGTAAGCGACATTCAGTTTAGTGTGCTGTTGTTTTTGAGAATACATACAGAACTAGTACTCCCAAGAAAATAAGTAAAATTCCGACCACAGCAGGCAAGTCTAGTTTCTGTCCCATAAAAATCCAAGCGACCAAAACTATCAAGGCAGTTCCGACGCCTGACCAAACTGCATAAGCAATACCTAAAGGGATCGCTTTTAGGGTGAGCGACAAAAAGTAAAAAGCAGAGGCATAACCCAAAACAACAATGGTTGAAGGCCATAGCCTCGTAAAACCTTCGGCGGATTTTAGAGCTGAAGTTCCCGCGACTTCACTAACTATCGCCATTATAAGGAAGACCCATTTTTGCATTGATTCAATTCCTGGTAATTTGTATTTAACGGTTGGACGTGATCTGACTACAAACCGCTGGCTTTTGCTGGTCAGATCACGTCCAGATTGCATGTCATGTTTTTCACGTGTTGCAGGGATTACAGATGAAAATCCCCGGCAGCTTCCGGCTGGTAGAGGATCTTTTTCACCTTCAGTTTTTTAATCCCACCAGGTACTTGCCACGTGATCCGATCTCCGGTACGGTATCCGATCATGGCAGTACCAATCGGCGCAAGCACTGAAATCTTGCCACTTTCCAAATTGGCATCTCCAGGGAATACAAGTGTATAGATCAGATCTTCTCCCGAAACCATATCCGAAAGACAAACTCGTGTGTTCATAGTTATTACGTCTGGCGGGATGCCAGTAGGATCTACCACTTCCGCTCTAAGTAGTTCCTGGCCAAGTTCCTCCAAGTGTCTACCATCACGAGATGGTCTTCGGCTCGCATTTTCAATCAAAACCTCTAATCGCTGCAAATCAAAATCCGTGATGAATATCTGCCTGATTACCGATAGTTTTTGCATGATGATACCTCCCAATGTGTTGTTTTCTTTACATAATTATTATCCGCGTAGCTACTTTAAAATTATCTCCATAGATTAAGTTGCATGATAATCGGCACAATAAGACGCGCACCTTCTGCCACAGAGGCACGGGGATTACTGGCAATAGTAATATTTATGCCAGTCCGCTGTTCAAAATAATCTCGTACTCCGGGAATCAGCGATCCACCGCCGGTAAGGCAAATGCCGCTTTCAATGACCTCGCACCCCAGGTGATCTGGCAGATCCCGTAAGAATGAAATAATTGTATCGGCGATTTTTTCTACCACCGGTTGTAATGCCGTCTCCGCAAGTACGTTGTCTACATGACCAGTCGGGCGTACAAGTCCGTTGTTACGCATCAGCGTATCCGCATTCGAATCGTCAATAGTACATCCATAACTTATTGCTGTAGTCATGATCGCGCGGCGCATCTGGTCACACCCGATTCTGATTGCGCAAGAAGTCTGAATTTTACTTGATCGTATGATTGCACAATCAGTAACACCCTCCCCAATATCAATTACCATCTGAGCGTACGGGGACGAAACATCGAGGCCTGAGCCAATGGCAGCTGCAAGTGGTTCAGGTATGATCATCACCGATGCCGCTCCGGCGTTTATGATTGAATCTAATAGTAGTTGTCGCTCTTCTTGTCGAGCATCGCTGGGAGCACAGGCTAAAACGCACGGCTTGAGAATGCCGAATCGACGTAATCGATCCATTAGTGGCTCTAATATATGTGATACAGCGTCGCCATCCACAATCACCCCACCACGGAGCGCTCGTTTAACCCCAACCAAGGAGGGGTGTTCCGTTAAGGGAGACAGCCCGGCGGCAATTCGTATTGTTGCAGTACCAACATCTAACGCGATATGTTGTCGCCAGGGCGTACATTGGAACATGGATATCATGGCAATCCTTATTATTGTCCTGAACGAAGCGGGGACGAACTGACCTTGCCTGCTCTATGTGCATGCGTTTAGTACGCAAGTACTGCTGTCATTGCCCTGTCCGACAAGTTAAAACTCAAGCAGTAAAAATAAAAAAACCCCCACCGGCTTGTGCCGGTGGGGGTTTAGGATGGCTCGGTCTAAATTACTAAGCATCTCCCTCCGACACAGGCGAAATCTGTGCGTAATGACGAAAAGGTACGATTTCGATCAAGCAGAAGCTTAGTTTAGTTTTGAAGAGAATGTTCGACAACATAAGTGGTGACTTCCTGATTTGATAAGCAATTTTTTTGTAAAGTAGCATAGATAACAATAGGAGTCAATTGACGCTGTAGTCGCAGTAGGCTCGGCAGGTTATTCACTGATTTGTCTTTGTCCACTCAGTAGCCATGGCAACACATATTAAAATTTATCTACGTGGAATATCCGCTTGCACCGGTTATTTTTTGTGATAATCTGAAGTGAGCGCACACTTGCATGTGAGGTTTAAATGGATAAAAGAAGACGAGAAACTACTAAGGTCAGGCAGCAACAGATAACCGAGGCAGCCTTGCAGGTTATTGGGCAAAAAGGAATAACTGGTGCGACCACCGTTGAAATCGCCTCTGCGGCGGGAATCTCGGAAGGGAACCTTTATCGTCATTTTCTAAACAAAGAAGAAATAATCAAGTCGGTGATTGACAAGATCGGGAGCGATTTGGGGGCGATCCTGGCTGGCGTGGCAGAAATAAATGATCCACTGCAAAAATTGGAAATCACGTTTAAACGCCATCTTTTGTACATCGAAGGTAATGTCGGTATCCCAAGAACAATTTTCTCAGAAGAAACAATTGTGGCGAATGAAAATCTGCGAGCGAAGGTGAAAAGTACAATCTCAATGTACTTCCAAGGCATCAAAGAGATCGTTGAACAAGGGCAGAAGAGGGGAGTCATTGACATAGGAATGGACTCACAGGCGATCACCAGCATGTTCATCGGCATTATTCACTTTGCTGTCACGCGCTGGTTAATGAGTGATTTTTCCCTGAAACTAACCGATGAGGCGGAGGGGCTTTGGAAAAACCTTGCAAGAGCAGTAACTCGTAAAGATTAAGTTTTTCAACCCACCATTACAGGAGGTAATCATGAAGAAACGCATTAACAAGTTTGCTGGAATTTTGGCTGTTGCCGTTGCCTGCTTTGGCCTGCTGCTCACCCCACGGTTTGCCGCAGCCCATTGCGACACAATGGATGGGCCGGTTGTTCAAGATGCCCGAAAGGCTCTTGAGTCCAAAGATGTCACACCGGTTCTCAAATGGGTACAGGTCAAAGATGAAAAAAACATTAAAGATGCCTTCAAGAAGGCACTCGCCGCACAGGGCAAAAAACAACAGCCAGCCGCGGAGAAGAAGTTTTTCGAATCACTGGTAAAAGTTCACCGTGCTGGCGAAGGCGCACCCTTTACAGGGCTGAAGCCTGCCGGTGAAGTGGAGCCGGTTATAGCCGAGGCGGACAAAGCGTTGTCCGGAGGCTCTCCCGACAACTTGGTAAAGATGGTGGCCGACACCGTCAACCAGGGCATTCGACAGCGGTACGAGAAGGTGGCCGAAGCACTCAAACACAAGGATGAAAGTGTACAGAAAGGTCGTGAATACGTGGGGGCCTACGTCGAGTACACCCATTACGTGGAGCGTTTGCAGATGGATGCGGAAGGGCATGCGGCGCATCATGGGGAGGCTGCCCACAAAAAAAATGCCGTTCAGAAACACGAGCATGGCCATTGATCATGCACTAGGCAATTGGGTTGTTATCATCATTTTTATAACAAAACTGTCACAAGCAGAAGGAGACGACAATGGCAAAAAGAGCATGGGTTGAGCAGGCGGACTGTATCAGTTGCGGACTATGTGTTGACAACCTTCCCGATGTCTTTCGTTTTGATGACAGCGGCAAGGCGGAATGTTTTGATTCCTCTGCTGCAAGCGAGGATGAAATCCAGGCCAATGCCATCGATATATGCCCTGTATCGTGTATCCATTGGGAAGAGTGAATTTTAAAGAAAGAGGAGAACAACCATGGCAAAAGAACCATTTGTACAACAAGACATGTGTATCGGTTGCGGAATTTGTATCAACAACCTTCCCGACGTATTCCATTTGAACGATCAGGGCAAAGCAGAGTGTTTTGATCCAAACGGAGCAACTGAAGAGGAAATTCAGTTGCAGGCCATTGATGTCTGTCCGGTATCTTGCATCTTCTGGAGGGAATCCTGCGTCTGCTAGATAGCTTCACAAATACCATTTCGAATATTCAAAGGGGGAGACATGAAAGGCAATGAGCAGATAAACAATCACTCGAATTTATGTTTGTCAGAGGAACATTTTAGAACAAATGACGTGCTGTCGGAGCAAATTGCAGTAATCCAGGAGTTCGCACCTCAATTGAATCCGATTGATTTGATGCAGTTGGAAGCTAATCTTACCGAAATTGAAGGGGCGTTGAACAGACTAAAGGAATTTATGACGTATCTACCCAAGTAAACGATGTAAGTAGTGGTAGTGGATGGCGGTACTTTAACACGCCGTAACCTAACGGAGTAGTTCCCGGTAAACCCGGTTAATTAATGATATTGGAGCAGTAGTGTCCCAACGTTGAACAGTAGATGAGCCGCAATAGCCCGTTAATTCTAAGAGAAAGTGACATCATGCCATTAAACGACTAGAAAATTTCCCGGAGGTTCAGCCATCTTCACACAGCAATGTGTGGAGGGTTAAGAGGAAACCTGTTGCGGTGAACCACCAAGAAAGCTCGGTAATGACTACCTCTACCAGATGAAAGCGCACCAGAACATTGAACTCTTCAATCGGTACGGGGTACAAAGGATTGTTAACACGTGTCCCCATTGCTTCAGCACGCTGGCACGAGACTACCGGGACCTCGGTTCTCGGGTGGACGTCGAGCACTACAGCACTTTTATTGACCGGCTTATTCGTGAGGGGCGGCTTTGACTGGTTGCTGATGGAATTGATTGCACCTACCACGATTCCTGCTATCTGGGGCGATATCATGGAATCTATTCTCCTCCTCGCAACGTCCTCACCTCCGCCGGAGCACGAGTGCGCGAAATGGAAAATAGCGAGGCAGAGGGTTTCTGCTGCGGCGCAGGTGGAGGGCGGATATACTGGCCGAGGAAAAAATCGGGACTCGTATCAGCGAGACCAGGATCGCCATGGCCGAAAGTGTCGGCGCCGATCTTATAATATCCAACTGCCCGTTCTGCCTCACTATGTTCGAAGATGGTATCAAGACCGGCGGATCCGAGGGGAAGGAGCAGGTGCAGGTGCTGGCGGTTTAGTTGTACAACGGATAGAACATTGAAGCATGAAAGGAGAATACAGTTATGCAATTTGCCGCGAAACTTGCCGATGTTCCCCTTTGGGGTAAGAAACTAATCTCCATCAACGGGACTGAAGTGGTGTTGCTCAACGACAAAGGAGAGATTTTCGCTTGCGAGAGCGAGTGCCCTCACCAGGGAAGCCCGTTGTTGGCAGGAATCGTCAAGGAAGGCAATCTTTGCTGCCCACGGCACGTTTGGCACTTTGATCTGGCCAGTGGCACCTGCACGGACCATCCTGGCTACACCCTGAAGACATACCAGGTCGAAGTGGTCGGCGACGAAATAATGATCAAACTAGGGTAGTCACCAATGAAATGGTGCCCCTCAAAAGGAGAAGACAATGCAGGAATTGACGTCAGGGAACAAAACCATCGGTGAGATTGTCGCTGCCGATTTCAGAACCGCCAAGGTCTTTGAAAACCACGGGATTGATTTTTGCTGTGGCGGAAAAATTGTTCTCGAAACAATTTGTGCCGAAAAAGGGCTCGATCTTGTCTCGCTGTCAAGAGAGCTGGAGGCAGTGCAAAGTGAAACCGCTGATCGGAGCCAAAACTATTCATCCTGGTCATTGCCGTTTCTCGCCGACTATATCGTTAACACCCACCATGTCTATCTCAAGGAAAATGATGATCAGATCGCCGCCTATACCAGGAAAATAGCTGACGTTCATGGGGCTCACCATCCCGAAGTGATCCGGCTCGCCGCTATCTTTGACAAGATAGCCACTGATATGACAGCCCATCTGAAGGAGGAAGAGGAGGTGTTCTTCCCGGCTCTCAAGCGAGCCGATGCGGCCAGAATTGCCAGAATTACGCCGGATGACAAGGATCGGGAAGCGATCCAAGCATCCCTCCTCAGGCTCCATCGCGAACACGAGGAGATTGGTGACGCAATCCACGAGATTCGGTACCTTTCAAAGGAGTATGCAATACCGGACGATGTCTGCAACACCTTCATGCTCACCTATCAGAAGCTCAAAGAGTTCGAAGATGATCTGCACAAGCACGTACACCTGGAGAACAACATCCTGTTTCCAAAGGCAGCGGAGCTTTGAGTTAATTGCATTGACTGAAAGGAACTATTTCAAAGTCACAACGTTGAACGTTAGCTACCGGCCCAAAGACAGGAAGTAATCCGTGCTAAGATAATTTCTCAGAACCTCATGGGAGTGTTTTCGCTGGTATTCGTGTTGTTGGCGCCTCCTTTGGCTGATGCTACCGAAGAGTACGTCAAACAGACCGGCCAGGTATGTGCTGTCTCCCACCTTGATCCTGGAGGTGGAGGCGAACTGACATCGGCCGGCTCGTCATTTGCCGCATAGTCGGGAGAAGTTGACTGCCATAACAACAGTAGGGCATCTCATTGCCGCCGCTCCCCGCAAAGCTCCACTGCATGAACGTGTGTTCTTCTTCATGGCGCACATGAACCTTACAATTGTTTTTATCATTATCCTGATACTTTCTCTCTGGCGGTGGGGATAGGCTATGAAAAACAATCTATGCGACCGAAACTATTGAATGTGGCATTTGGATCAACATTATGCAGATCAAGCAACAATTATGTCTAACCCAGCCGGGAACCTATTCCCTGATTCTCGCCTTTGGCTGGACAATCGTCATAGTCATATCGTTTCTGGTAAGCATTTCGGTTCATCGACAGGAGATCGTGACCATCGCCCAAAATGTTGCCAGAGCCTATATCGATAAAGATATCCTCTACCGCAACTGGAATGCCCTCCATGGCGGCATTTATATGTTCGCTGACGGGAGCGTCACCCCCAATCCGTTTTACCCTCCTTCTGTCTTGGAACGGGATGTGACAACTCCATCCGGACGTCACCTTACATTGGTGAATCCGTCGTATATGACACGCCAAATTTATGAATATGCGCTCAAGGAGCATAAGGTGTCCGGACGGATTACGAGCCTCAAGCCATTGCGACCCGACAACAGGCCCGACGTCTGGGAAGAATTGGCATTGCGGGATTTTGAACGCGGGCTCCAGGAAGCCAGCAGTGTGGTAACGGAGGGCGAAACGAATTACGTGCGGCTTATGCATCCTTTGGTGACGGAAGAGAGCTGTCTTCCTTGTCATGCTCACCAAGGGTATAAAAAAGGCGATATTCGTGGCGGCATCAGTATAAAGCTGCCGATGGCACTCTTTGAGTCAGCGACACATAAACAGGTCAAATTGCTCGGAGCAGGGCATGGTATCATGTGGCTGCTGGGCCTTGCCGGGCTGTATATCGGCTTCACGGGACTGAGACGTCGCACCCAGGAACGCGACCATGCGGAAGAAGAGCTAAAGCGAGTAAATGCAATTCTTGAAAACCAGGCAACGACCGATTCTCTGACCGGGATCTATAATCGGCGAAAGTTTTTGGAACAGCTACAATTAAAAATACAGGAGGCCAAGCGCTACGGCATGCCGCTGGCGCTCATATTTTTCGACATTGACCATTTTAAACAGGTCAACGACACCCATGGGCACGAAGCTGGCGACACCGTATTACAGAAGCTTACCCGCATCGTTACCGACATGATCCGCCAGACCGATGTTTTTGCTCGCTTCGGCGGGGAGGAGTTTGTCATTCTCGTGCACAACAATGATGTAAGGACGGGGCGTGAATTGGCGGAAAAAATCAGATTGAGCGTGGAACAACACAGCTTCCCGCAGATACGTAGAATAACGTGCAGCTTCGGAGTTGCCCAGTTTTATCCAGACGACACTGCAGAGTCTGTTATTAAACGTGCCGATGATGCCATGTACGCCGCCAAGCAGGCAGGAAGAAACCGGGTCGAAACCCTTTGTGACTGCAATACCGGAACGGCTTAAAACCAGATGCGTTTATTTGTCAGCACCCGAATGTAAAGTCGTAGGAGTTGACAACAATAAAATGTTGGAGGTAATCAGATGAAAACAGTGATTATTGGCGGAATAGCCGGCGGCCTGTCGGCCGCCAGCCAGATTAAGCGCGAGGACCATAATGCGCAGGTGATCGTCCTGGAAAAGTCAGGCGATGTTTCCTACGCCGCCTGCGGTATGCCCTACAACCTGTTTTACAAGGATAAGCCGGTTGAGGATCTTTATGCGCTCAGTCTTGCTGCGATTAGAAATGAACGCGGTATCGATTACCGGCAACACCATGAAGTCGTTGCGATTGATCCTGCGCGGAAAGAAGTGACGGTCATTGACCGTGAACACTCCCGAGAATATAAAGAAAACTACAATTATCTCGTGTATGCCACCGGCAATCAACCGAATAGGTTGCCTCTTCCAGGATTCGATGATGCTGACGTCTTTTATTTCAAAACACTGGACGACACTCGATCGGTCAAAAACATCATTTACGACAAATCCCCCGCCAATGCCATTCTGATAGGCTCCGGTTATACCAATCTTGAGTTGGTTGATGTTCTCTACAACATGAAGGTCACTCCGATCATCCTTGAGAAAGCAGCCACAATCCTGCCCTCGTTTGCCGAAGAGATCCGGTCCAAGGTGCTGGAGAAAATTGAGGAAAAGGGAATTCAGCTCCATACCAACGTTGATATCATCGAGAAGAAAGGGACTGTGGTCCGGACCGCAACTGGAGATTTCGAGGGGGCCATGGTGGTTGTCTCGATCGGTGTAAGGCCGAATACGGCGCTTTTTTCGGCTGCCGGTGGTGAACTGGGGGTTGGCGGTGCGGTAAAAGTTGACCGCTTTTTGCGGACAAACCTTCCGGATGTCTTCGCTGCCGGCGACTGTGCCGAGCACTACGTCCGCCAGCTCGGCCGCAATGGTTACATGCCGCTCGGCCCGGCCGCCAACAAGCAGGGCCGAATTGTCGGCAGCAATATCGTCAATAGCAATGCCATGAAAGAGTTTTACGGCATCGATCAGACCGCAGTGTTCAAATTCTTCGACTTGACGGTGGCGACCACCGGTCTTAGTGAACGACAGCTTCAGGAGAGAGGATCGAAATTTGTGAAAGTCTTCGTGGACACACCGACCAGAGGCGCCTTCCCGGGAGGTGGCACCATGCGGATCGTACTCATGTTCGAGAAGGAAACCGGGCTGCTGCTGGGTGGCCAGATGATCGGGCAGGACGTCGTGGCAAAACGGCTCGATGTCCTGGCAACTGGCATTTACAAACAGATGACTGTCTTTGAGCTTGCCGAACTGGATTTGAGCTATTCGCCGCTCTATGCGCCGGTCTGGGATCCGCTCCTCATTGCAGCGAACAAGGCGATCAAGGAAGTGTAGTCGCATAGCATTAATGCCTGCTCCCAAAGGTCAGGAAAGACATTGCACCAGAGACTATCGAGGTAATTATCATGATACGTGTCAAGCGTGTGTATGACCCGCACGAGTCAGATGACGGATCCCGCTTCCTTGTGGATCGACTCTGGCCGCGTGGCATGAAGAAAGAAAACCTCGCGATGGCTGGCTGGCTGAAAGAGGTGGCCCCCAGCGATGAATTGCGTCACTGGTTCGGGCATGATCCGGCCAAATGGGGAGAGTTTTGTCGTCGTTACGATGCCGAGCTGGGGACCAACAGCTCAGCCTGGCAGCCCCTCCTGGAAATGGCCCGAAAGCAGGACATCACCTTGCTCTTCAGTGCACATGACATTGATCACAACAATGCTGCGGCACTCCGGTTGTTTCTCGAAAAAAGACTGGGCGGTGCTTCTTAGGATTCGTAAAATAATTACATAATCATTTTGTGATTGGATGGCGTATCAGAGAAAGTGATAGCCCATGGAATCTGTTACCTTAACTCTCAAACCGCTCTCCCCCTTCCGGCTCGACCTGACGGTCTGGGTCCTACGGCGCAGACCCGATAACCTTCTCGACCGCTGGGACGGCACCACCTACCAGCGTGCCTTAGCACTGAAGGGTGGAATCACGATTGCCACCGTCCGCCAGACAGGCACGACTGCTTCCCCTGAACTTCTGGTCACTCTCCTCGCTCCGAGTCTCGATACCAATATGACAGAGGAGGCTGCGGAACTGCTGGAGCGGATGCTCGGATTGCACATTGATCTGAGCGGTTTTTACGACCTTGCAGCCCGCGACAGAAAACTCTCCGTGTTGGCCGAACGATTTCGAGGAATGAGACCTCCCAGGTTTCCAACACTTTTCGAAGGGTTTGCCAACGCCATTGCCTGTCAGCAATTGACTCTCACTTTCGGTATTCAGCTCTTAAACCGCCTGATCCACAACTTTGGACCCTCGCATTCTCTGGATGCGGACGCGCTGCACGCCTTTGCCCGTCCGGAAGATGTGGCAGGGTTAGATCCTGCGGTGTTTCGAACACTCGGCTTCAGCCGCCGGAAGGGAGAAACCCTGATCCAACTGGCTCACGGCATGCTGAGCGGGCTCCTTGACTTGGAGGATCTGGAAGAGCTTGACGATGAGGCCGCGCTTCGTGCGCTCTGCTCCCTACGCGGCATTGGTCGCTGGTCAGCTGAATACATCCTGTTGCGCACGCTTGGACGGATAAATGTGTTTCCCGGAGATGACGTGGGTGCACAGAAGAACCTGCAACGCTGGTTGCATTTAGCAGCACCACCAGATTATCAGGCCGTTCAGAACCACCTGGCTGACTGGAAGCCATATGGAGGGCTTATCTACTTTTACCTTCTCCTCGACCGGCTGGCGGTTGCCGGGCATCTGCCCTAATTGACGTCAACACGATCTAAAGCATCGTAAATATTTACAATAAGCGGCAGAGGAAGTGCGAATGGCCGGGTATCAGGCTCTCTGTCTCTGGTGCAGAAATTACACTCCAGCACTTTTCTCACGGGTGTTTCACAGATAAATAACCACCATTTCAGCAGGTCGGCACCAAAAAACAAAGTCAGGTCTATCCGGACCAAGGAGGTTTTCAACCATGAGGAAAGTTAGTTTCAGCACCGATGTGTATGCTTCTTTACAAATTGTGTGGCAGCTTCTTCTCGATAAAATTGAAAAACCACAAAACTATAATTCGGACATAGGGGAAGTAAAGATACTTGAAAGATATGACGACGGACTCCTGCGAGAGTTCAGGACCCAGGGGATTGTTATAAAGGAGCGGGTAACAATCAATGAAGCTCGTGGGGAGGTTAGCTTCTTCATAGTTGAACATCCACTTTTCTTCGGTCAGGTGATAAACCGCGTTGTGCCTTCCTCCGTGCAGAGTCCGGTTGCTCCTCAGGTTTTCACGATAGTGGTCGACTGGGGGCCAAAGAACGAGGGGGCGGAAGTGATCATCCGGGCAGAACTGCCGGCACAGGTACAATTGGAAGTCCTCAGCTTGAAGAATACGGCTGAAGCGCTGGAAAGGGCTGATGACTGAGACGCCCCTGTCATTGTTGCAATCAACGGATGGAATCTTTGGGTAACTGGGGTGGGTACACTGAAAATAAAATGACTGGCGCAACAATAGATTATGTCATTTTAACGTATGGTGTGGTAGTAAGTAGCTTTTGCGGAGGTGGTTGTTTTGGAAAGTTATTTCCGGTATTGGGGGAAGGCGGAGCGGGATGGTGATCGCTATCACCTGTTGCCGTGGCATTGTTTGGATGTGGCGGCGGTGGGAGTGAGGGCATTCCGATGAATAACAGTTCAAAACTTTGGGCAAAGACGTCTCAGTTGATGGGACCAGTAATCAGATTATGGCACCCTCTTATTTTGCATCTGCTCGATGTTGCCGCTTGTGCAGATGTAATTCTGGATCGTGAACCTGAAGTTACGCGTAAGAGGTTAGCCGATGTTCTGGGGATGGCATGGGAAGATGCACGTAGTTGGATTTTACTGGTAATAGCCAGCCATGACCTAGGAAAAGCATGCCCAGGTTTTCAGTGCAAATGGGACAATCTGACGGATTTACCGTTACCCAAAATACCGAATACCGACATTAACCATGCATTTGTAAGTCAAGTAACACTGGCTGGAATCTTGCTGGAAAGAAATTGGCCGGAAGGACTGGCTGTGCTGGTTGCTGATGCGGTGGGGTGTCATCATGGAGAACGTACTTCAGAGCGCAACCTTCAGTTTTTGGAAGGAAATCGGAATGCCCTTGGAAATATTGAATGGGAGAATGTTCGGCGCGATATTTTCGATGCACTGTTTGAGGTTCTTCAGCCTGCCAGAATACCTGATAAGGAAACTCTTTCCGGCACTGATTTTATGCTGCTGTCCGGACTTACAAGTTTTGCCGACTGGATCGGTTCCAACGATAAATGGTTCCCCTTCGGTACACCGGAAGATTGCGACGATTTGACGGGATGGCTTCAAGAGCGGAAAACCAGCGCTGAACGGGCGCTTGACGCCATTGGTTGGAACCACAGAACCCCGCTTTCATCGGAATTACGGACGTTCGAACAGGTATTCAAGTTCTCGCCCCGGCCATTGCAACAGGCTGTTGCCGATGCATTGTCAATCTTGCAGGAGCCGTCTATTTTGCTGATTGAAGCGCCCATGGGTGAAGGGAAAACTGAAGCGGCGTTCTTTGCCCATCTGGAGATGCAGCGGCGTTTTGGTCATCGCGGTTTGTACATGGCACTACCGACCAAGGCCACCGGCAACGCCATGTTCAAAAGGACGCTCAAATTCATCTGCGATCAAGGTAAAGACCGGAAACTCGACCTGCAACTTGTGCATGGCGCGACACTTCTGAACGATACCTACCAAAATTTGAGATTTACCGGCATTCACGATCCTGAAACCGGAGGTGAAATTCGCGCTGGTGAATGGTTCACCAATAAGAAGCGAGCGCTTCTTTCAGAATACGGCGTTGGCACGGTTGACCAGGCCATAGTGCCCATTCTATCGGTGCGGCACAACTTTGTGCGGCTGTGGGGTCTGGCAAACCGGGTGGTGGTTTTCGATGAAATTCATGCCTACGACGCCTACACCGGAACCTTGCTGATTCACCTTATCCATTGGTTGTTGGAACTGGGTTCTTCAGTTGTGCTCCTCTCTGCAACTCTGCCGCCACGGTTCAGGCGAGAGTTGGCAAAGAAGGTTAAAGCAGATTATCCCGAACAAGAGGTTGAATACCCCCGTTTATCAGTGTTTTCCCCTCATTCAGTATGTCAGACGCACTTTGAAGCCGATCCGTCTCGCCGTCTTACTCTGCAATTACATGGAATTCCACCTGAACTGCAATACATCAAGGCTGCTCTTGACGAACACCTTATCAACGGCGGTATGGGGCTGGCACTGGTCAACACGGTTCAGCGAGCACAGGACTTGTACCGGTTGTTCCCTGATGGTGAAGCGTTATTTAGTGGATGCCAAAATGTCGGTAAACGCCTTGCCGATGGCACGGAGGTATATTTGTTCCATGCGCGTTATCCGGCAGACCGGAGGCAGCAGCGCGAGGAACAAGCATTATCGGTATTCGGGGAAGACGGTGATCGAATCGGAAGGAAAATTCTCATTGCAACACAGGTTGTGGAACAGAGTCTTGATCTCGATTTTGATTTGATCGTAACCGACTTGGCACCGATTGACCTTGTCTTGCAGCGGGCAGGTCGCTTGTGGCGGCACAAGCGGGGCTACAGGCCGTTCCCCAAACCTGTCCTCATTGTTGCGGGTCTTGCCGGTGAAGAACCGCCTTCATTCGGAAAGCCGCTCTGGTGGGGTGAAGTGTATCGTGAAGATATGTTGTTGAGGACATGGATACTGCTTAGAGAAGACCAAAGGAAGACGTTGGCGCTTCCCGATGAAATCGATGTCTTGGTGGAGAAAGTTTACGAGGAAGAAGTAACAGTTCCGGAGCCATTGCAGGAACGCATGAATCAGGCCGTGATAAACAGCGAGGGCAAGACCATTCCTCTGCGCGGCCAAGCAAATCAGGCAATCATAGGTTTACCAGATGACGCTTCCTGGAACGATCCGGGGAGGTACGTTCTTTACGACGAGGACGCGCCGGGAGTGCATAGAACACTCATGGCCCGGACCAGGCAAGGGAGTGATTCGATTGTTGCTATTCCGCTGTTTTCTAAAGACGACTTTACTCTGGACATGATTCCTGATTTCGCCAAGGCAAAGCAGTGGTTCATGCGGGCTGTCAGTCTGTCCCGCAACGAGGTAATAAGAAAACTTCGGGGTGGCGGGATACCGGAAGGATGGCAAAAATCGTCGCTTCTACGGAACTGTTATCCGATAATCTTGGATGAGAACTTGCGATGGATTGAAGGTGCAAAGGTTCGATTGGATGATGAGCTTGGGATTGTGTACGAACGAAGGGAGGACGAATGAGGAAATTCAATCTAATAGAAGAGAAGTGGATTCCTGTGCGGTTTCTCGACGGAAATCGCGATGAACTGGGCATCAGTAATACCCTGCTACGGTCAAGGGAGATTGCTGCTATCGAAGACCCATCACCTCTGGTGGTGGCGGCACTGCATCGTTTTCTGCTGGCGGTGTTGTACCGCGCCTTGAGAGGGCCGACCGACATAGAACAGGCCAAGGCGTTGTTCAAGGCGGGGTTGCCGAGTGACAGAGTCACGGACTATTTGAAGGAATGGGAGGATCGATTCTGGTTGCTTGATGAAAAATACCCGTTTTGGCAAGTTCCGACATTTGAGCCCAATAAATGGCGAAACTGGGCCGCCCTGGCTGTCGAGTATAATGCTGATACCGCAAAGGTGTTGTTTGATCATACCAATGAGTCAGATTCCGGCTGCATAACTTTTGCCGCTGCTACACGATGGCTGCTTGCTACTCAGACATTCGCAGTATCAACAGGAAAAAGTGAGATTTCTCACACGGGGACAGCACCATCTGCAGGTTCAATAATAGCTGTTCCTGTTGGTCAGACATTGCATGATACGTTGCTTTTCAATCTTGTTCCGCAAAATCGAAATGTTATGGAATGTGACTTTCCAATATGGGAAAGAACACCAGATTCATTTGATTATCTGAAAACTAAAGTCAAGGTAACTGGTAAAAAGGATGGAAAAGAGAAAGACCGGACTATTGAAAGAACAGCTACAGGAATTGTTGACCTGTACACATGGCGAACCCGTTCAGTTGTACTTAAAAAAGCACAACAAGAATTTGTGTCAGAAGTCGGGTTTGCGTCGGGTGTAGGATACTTGGAATCAATGGTATTGGATCCAATGATTGGGCATACCATTAAAGAGGTTAAAGACGAAGAGACAAAGGAAAAAATAAAGAAAAAGTTTGCGTTGCAATTTGAGGAAAAGGGCATTTGGCGAGATTTTGACTCACTGCTTCCAGATACAGAGGATCTTGCTCCAAAGGTTATCGAGAATGCGGCAGCACTGTGCAAGAGAGATCGAAAGAGGGCTCCAATAGGAGTGTTGGTGCTTGGTCAGAAGTATTTTCCTCCGCGACCAAATGTCGCATTTTGGAGAGCAGAATATTTTGTACTTCCGGGAGCTATTTCTGGAGATAGCAATCTTCGGTTTGAAATCAGTCAAATACTGAATGATGCCGAAAAAGTAGGTTACTCACTGAAAAATGCCTGTGAACTTTATGCCAAAGACATCATAGGACATGGTGGGAGAGAGGTTGATCGTGAAGACATTCTCAAGTTCGTAAATCAAATGACTGTACTGTCATCTTATTGGTCAACACTCGAATCTCAATTTCATAGCATTCTGGAAAAATACACATTAGGTCAAGATTCCGACGACATTCATTACCAATGGCTGCAATACGTTCGTAGAGCAATGCAAACGGCCTGGAGTCAATACAGTACTGCGGTGTCGGCTGGCGATGCTTGGGCAATCCGCGCACTTGTAAAGGCAGAGAAGCCGATCAGGACCAAGCTGAAAGAAATAAATGAAATGATCAAGAAACTTGCACCTGAAAAGGAGGAGCCATGAGCAAATTTATTGAGTGGCTGGAAAACCTGAATGAAAGGGACACGAAGGTTCGTGCGGTACTTCGTAGAAGTCTGGCGTTTGATCCAGGGGGGCATGTTCCCGCGTTTCCCTACGTCGAACCATTCATCAAAGATGATGACAATCAGTGGCGACGAGAAATGCATTATCTGGTTGCCGGACTTTGGGCCATGAATTGGCGTGATGGGCGTAGTGGTGTGTCTATTTCGATTGGCGAGGCGTGCGCCGTCTTTGACAAGGATAAGCGAGGTAAGATGAGTCAGGATGACCAGCGAAAGCTGACCAGTACGGAAAAACGGTTCATCACTCTGCTTGACGCTGATGCAGACCAGTTATCGTATCGTTTGCGGCAGATGATCGCCTTGATCAAAGAACACCACATTGATTTTGAAGCTCTGTTGAAAGGGCTGCTGTATTGGAATGACAAACAGAAACGTACCCAGAACGCCTGGGCGCGGGATTATTACCGGCATCTTTGATTCACCATTTCGCCACCAAAACATACAAATAAGGAGACCTCCGAAATGAAAACATTTATCGAAATCCATGCACTTCAGAACTTCGCCCCCTCCAACCTGAACCGAGATGATACCGGCGCGCCAAAAGATGCTTTTTTCGGTGGAACCCGTCGTGCCCGTGTTTCCAGCCAGTGTCTTAAACGGGCAATACGAGAATATTTCAAGGTTCAAAACAAGGACTGGGTGGCTGACAGGACGAAGCGTGTAGTGGATGCGCTCATTGACAGATTGTCCGCAGTGTTGAAGGGACACAAGGACTTTTCGGAAGAGAACCTTTTGAAGGCAATTGAGGCCGCCGTGAACAGTCTTGGCGGCAAGAAAACTGTCAAGGTTGACAAGGAAAAGAAAACGACTGATGTGCTGTTGTTTCTGAGCCCAAAAGAGATTGACTCGCTTGCTCAAGTAATCAACGAGTCGTTTACTGACCTTCTCAAAGCCAAACTGTCGGAGCAGGTAGTTAAAAATCTGAATGACGCTATAGACGGCGAAAATAGGTCACGCCTGAGTGTTGACGTTGCCTTGTTTGGGCGGATGCTGGCGGTCATGCCTGATAAAAACCAGTATGCAGCCTGCCAGGTTGCCCACGCCATTTCGACGCATTCTGTAGAGCGTGAATTTGATTTTTACACCGCTGTAGATGACCGCAAACCCGAAGACACCACCGGGGCTGACATGATGGGGACTATCGAGTTCAACTCTGCCTGTTTCTATCGCTATGCCGTGGTTGATTGGGAAAAGTTGGTGGCAAATCTCCAGGGCAACACAACTCTTGCAGAAAATGGTTTAAAGGCATTTTTGGACGGTTTTGTAATTGCCGAGCCGACCGGAAAACAGAACAGTTTCGCGGCCCATAATCCGCCGGAATTCATTTCCATCTCAGTTCGCCGTAATACCGCGCCCCGCAATCTGGCCAATGCCTTTGAAACGCCGATTTACGCCAAGGGAAAATCGCTGACTAAAGAATCGGCGGATAAATTATTCGCCAAGGCCGCTGCACTGGATAAGCTTTACGACACAAAAATCAATGCACGTTTTGCAGTTTCTGAAGATGTTTTTGACAAAGCATACAAGGCAGATGGCTTGGGAGAACAGCTCGAAAGCGTTCCAAAGCTCATCAAATGGGCACTGGCAGAAGTTTCAAAACAGGAGGAATAACATGCCTACCTTGTTACTTCGTTTGGTTGGTCCCATGCAGTCATGGGGAACTACCAGCCGTTTTGACCAGCGCGACACCGGAAAAGAGCCGAGCAAGTCCGGCGTTATTGGACTTCTGGCTGCTGCCATTGGAATTGACCGCGAAAACTGGACAGATCTTGAACCGCTCGCACGCCTGAATATGGGCGTGCGCCATGACCGTTCCGGAGTATTGAAAAACGACTACCAGACAGCGGGATGTGCTGATTCTGATACTGTCATAAAAGCGAACGGAACTTCTTCCGATGACGGCATTGTTTCACAGCGACATTATCTTGCCGATGCCGCTTTCCTTGTTGCGCTTGAAGGGGAGGATTATGATCTTTTGAAAAGTGCACACGATAAGCTGAAAGATCCCATGTGGCCACTTGCCTTGGGCAGGAAATCGTATCCCCCGGCAGAACCGGTCTGGATCAAGGACGGTTTACAGGACACATCTTTGCTCGACACGCTCAAAGTTTACCCATGGCTTGGGAATTTGCGCCACTGGGAAGTAGAACCGCCGGAACAACTCCTTGTTTCCCTGGATTCTGACGACGACTCTGGTGTGCTCAAGATGGATCAGCCGTTGTCATCTTTTGTTGAACGCCGCTTTGGCGCACGGTTCGTGCGTTCGGAGTGGATTCCGTTTCCTCAGGGGGTGACCAATGTTTCTGAGTAGAATTCATCTTGATCTGCGCTGCAAAGATGCGCGACGTGATTTGTCCAATCCATATCAACTGCACTCTTCACTCTGCCGGGCTTTTAGTCCTCCGGATACAAAATGTCCTGAAGGTGAATTTTTGTGGCGACTTGAGCCGGAGACAGATTCTGCTGGTAATCCCCGTATTCTCGTCCAAAGTAAGAAGCTTCCTGACTGGACGGGGATAACTGTAAAGAATTGGCTGGCAGATGCTGATAAGGCCATAGATTTGAAAGACAAGCTGAAACTTGATTCGCTGAAAAGCGGGCAACGTTTCCGTTTCAGGCTGCGTGCCAATCCTTGTGTATCTCGCAAAGGAAAACGTCTCGGGCTTTTGAAGTCTGAAGAACAGGAAAAGTGGCTGGAACGAAAAGGTTTGCAACACGGATTTTCTCTGCCGAAATTGATCTCTTTCGAATTCTCAGAAGAAGCGGAAGAGAGGATAGATGTTCGTATTTCACAAGAGCAGATGCTTCGTGACAAACAGCACTCAGATAATTCCATCAGCATTTTTTCGGTGCTGTACGATGGAACTTTGACCGTTGATGAGCCGGATTCATTTAGAAACGTGCTGCAAAGTGGTATTGGCCATGGCAAGGTCATGGGACTTGGGCTGTTTTCTGTGGTGCCGATAGCATGAGATAAGCAGGCATTGGCCCCGCCAAGGGAGGCCTTCGGCTGCGGGTTGTTGTCGTTGGCGCGTGTTTGAATCAAAAGCGGGCGATCACAAGGATCGCCCTTACGAATGAGACGGGTTGAATCAAGTCCGTGACATTTTGTCACAGGCTACTTGTGTTGTCCGGGAATTCCGGATAACTGATCGTATTATCGTTTTTGCAACGAGCTTTTGCAAAAAGTGCAACGGTTAGTTGCCCAATTTATGTGTGTCGGAAGTAAGGTGAGTTAGCAGGAGATCAAGCATGTCGGAAAAAAGAATCCCGGTAAAAAACAGTCAGCACCAGCCACCGGCTATGATGCCATGCTATCTGGCGTTGTTGAACTTCTGGAACAAGCCCGGCGGACCTCTGCTCGGGTGGTAAACACCATCATGACTGCCACCTATTGGGAAATCGGGCGACGGATTGTTGAGTATGAGCAACTTGGAAAAAGCAAGGCAGATTACGGAAAACAGGTAATTGAGCTTCTTGCCGCTGATTTAACTGCAAAACTCGGGCGAGGGTTTGGACGCAGCAATCTTTTTCAGATGAGGCAGTTCTATACATTCTATCCGAACATTGTGCAGACAGCGTCTGCACAATCTGGTGAACAAATTGTCCAGACACTGTCTGGACAATTGACCGTAAGTGAGATTACTGCCTGCTTCCTCCTCCCTTGGTCGCACTACGTTCGTCTCCTTTCTGTAGATAATCAGGAGGCTCGTAGATTTTATGAGGCAGAGGCTTTGCGTGGTGGATGGTCAGTACGCCAACTCGACCGCCAAATCTCCACTCTCTTTTATGAGCGCACAGCCCTGTCCCGCAACAAGGCAGCCATGCTGATGAAAAGGAGAGATAGCAAAACCTGAAGATCTTGTCACTCCGGAAGAGGAGATCCGCGATCCGCTGGTGTTGGAGTTTCTGGGGCTGAAGGATGAGTATTCTGAAAATGACCTTGAAGGGGCGTTGATCCTCCATCTGGAGAGCTTTTTGCTGGAACTTGGCGGTGATTTTACCTTTGTAGGCCGGCAGCGGCGATTGAGAATAGGTGACTCCTGGTATCGGGTCGATCTGCTTTTCTTCCACCGCCGTCTGCGCTGTCTGGTAGTGATCGACCTGAAACTCGGCAAATTTACCCACGCCGATGCCGGACAGATGCATATGTACCTGAACTATGCCAGTGAACATTGGACGCATCCGGAAGAAAACCCGCCGGTTGGCCTGATTATCTGCGCTCAAAAGGATCATGCCTTGGCCCACTACGCCCTGGAGAACCTGCCCAACAAGGTTCTGGCAGCGGAGTACAAGTTGGTCTTGCCTGATGAAAAGGCTTTGGTTGCAGAGATCGATAAGACCCGTAAGGCGCTGGAAACGCGGCGGAAGGACAAACCATGACCGAACCAATTCTCCCCCCATTAAAGCCGCTTCCGATCAAGGACCGTATCTCGGTCGTCTATGTTGAACGGGGCAACCTTGATGTCCTGGACGGCGCATTTGTCGTTGTGGATGTCACCGGTGTTCGTACCCATATTCCGATCGGTACGGTGGCCTGTTTGATGTTGGAACCGGGGGCGCGGGTCTCACATTCGGCCGTGGTGCTGGCGGCACGGGTGGGGTGTCTGCTGGTCTGGATCGGTGAGGCCGGTGTGAGGCTCTATGCCGCCGGTCAGCCGGGTGGTGCAAGATCGGACCGGTTGCTGTACCAGGCCAAACTGGCCTTGGATGATACGGCTCGTCTCAGGGTGGTTCGCAAAATGTACGCGCTCAGGTTTAATGAGGAACCGCCCGAACGGCGCAGTGTTGAACAACTGCGCGGCATCGAAGGAGTGCGGGTACGCAAAATGTACGAGCTTTTGGCGAGGCAGTACGGGGTGGACTGGAAACACCGCAATTATGATCACACCGAATGGGGCAGCGGAGATTTGCCGAATCGCTGCCTGTCGTCGGCCACCGCCTGTATGTACGGAATCTGCGAGGCGGCCATACTGGCGGCAGGCTATGCCCCGGCGATCGGGTTTATCCATACCGGTAAACCACAATCTTTTGTCTACGATATTGCCGATATTTTCAAGTTTGAGACGGTCGTGCCGATGGCCTTCCGGATTGCAAGCAAACAGCCCCGCAATCCGGAGCGTGAGGTGCGACTGGCCTGCCGGGATGCCTTCCGTCAGAGTAAACTGTTACAGCGGATCATTCCCACAATTGAACAGGTTCTTTCTGCTGGTGGTTTGGAGGTCCCCAAGGCCCATGAAGAAGCAGTAGAGGTAGCAATTCCAAACAAAGAAGGGATTGGCGATGCTGGTCATCGTGGTTGAGAATGTGCCGCCGCGTCTGCGGGGCAGGCTGGGGTTGTGGCTGGTGGAGGTGCGGGCCGGGGTTTATGTAGGCAAGGTTTCTCGCCGGGTTCGGGAGATGATATGGGATAATCTGGAACGAGGTGTTGAAGATGGCAGTGCAGTAATGGTCTGGAGCAGCAATACGGAGTCTGGGTTTGATTTTATGACGTTGGGGGCAAACCGGCGGAAACCGGTTGAGATGGATGGGATAAAGCTGGTATCGTTCCTGCCTGTAGTGGCGACCGAGGCCCAGGATAAGCCCTTCTGATGGGGCGAAAAGTTGGTAGTTTTTTAATTAGTGAATTTGATCAATGATTTTAAGGAAGTAGAGGAAGTCTGTTCCCCGCATGCGCGGGGATGAACCGGTGATACAAGACCAGGAATGCCATTCTTCATACTGTTCCCCGCATGCGCGGGGATGAACCGCAATTCTCTCGAAAAGTTGTAACTGTTGCAAAAACTGTTCCCCGCATGCGCGGGGATGAACCGGAACTCCGCGCCGAATTCGGGGAAACCATCGAACTGTTCCCCGCATGCGCGGGGATGAACCGGCTGATCTGCCAGGCGATTGTATCTCCGGCAGCTGTTCCCCGCATGCGCGGGGATGAACCGAATACCTCTTCGTCAAATCGCTGGCCACCTGGCTGTTCCCCGCATGCGCGGGGATGAACCGAGGCATTAGATTGAGAACTGTAGATTCTGCCATAACCTGTTCCCCGCATGCGCGGGGATGAACCGCTAGTGGATTGAAAAAGGTTGAGTAGTGATAACCTGTTCCCCGCATGCGCGGGGATGAACCGCTCTACCCCTCCAACTTTCAAGAGCTTTTCTAACTGTTCCCCGCATGCGCGGGGATGAACCGACGGGCTTTCGGTAGTCACTGCAATAATCCTTCTGTTCCCCGCATGCGCGGGGATGAACCGAAGACAAAACAAAAGCGCTCGACAGCTTCTGCCTGTTCCCCGCATGCGCGGGGATGAACCGTATAAACGCTTGACCGTTGAACCCAGGGCCGGCTGTTCCCCGCATGCGCGGGGATGAACCCCAATCGTGCCCCGCCATGATGGCGCTGACAACCTGTTCCCCGCATGCGCGGGGATGAACCGGGAGGGCTAACCAATGGCCAGTAAAGAATACGCTGTTCCCCGCATGCGCGGGGATGAACCGAAACCGCCGGTGAATGTATCGGCATACTCCACCTGTTCCCCGCATGCGCGGGGATGAACCGACCCGCTCACCGGCAAACCGGTCGCCTCGCAGCTGTTCCCCGCATGCGCGGGGATGAACCGATGTATCCGCTAAAATGCCGTACAATACAGTTCTGTTCCCCGCATGCGCGGGGATGAACCGAGGCCATTACACAAAGTGCTATCTCTGATAGCCTGTTCCCCGCATGCGCGGGGATGAACCGGATATCGTCCTGGTCGCCGCCATGAAACACTGCTGTTCCCCGCATGCGCGGGGATGAACCGTCTCGCTGGCCTCCGAATCCTACCGGGTGGTGCTGTTCCCCGCATGCGCGGGGATGAACCGAACGAACTCAGCCGGCTTGCTGTGGAGCAGGCCTGTTCCCCGCATGCGCGGGGATGAACCGCCCAGCTTTCAGGCGCCCCTGACCAACGCCACCCTGTTCCCCGCATGCGCGGGGATGAACC
>MTLD01000123.1_pt1 | contig 38562 bp, 23 predicted proteins | sample 1982471 | NCBI WGS metagenome assembly MTLD01 (sample SAMN05712604, study PRJNA340218) | biofilm metagenome | isolation source: sample SPM anode biofilm adapted to -50 mV | place: USA | collected 2012-02-03 | reverse complement strand
AAGTGGAATCGATCGAAAGAGTTCCAGCTACCAGATCAAGGCGTTCATTGCCGGAGACGCCGGTTGCCTTGTGCGAAAGGACACTGCCGGAAAGATTTACGTCATCACCAACTAATCTTCCTGCAACAACTACGAAACTGTTGCTGATCGTGACCGCACCATATCTGCCGCCGGACATTGTATAGGGAGTCGAAGCGGTTCCTTGGTTCTGGATAGTGATATTGCCGTATGCAAGCGTAGAAAAATGAAGGACAAAATCTGTTCCGACCGGATTACCGGCCAGATCGGTGACCATGCCCGTCACGGTCAGCGTATACGATCTCTGGCCATTCATGCCAAAAGAGGGAGTAAACGTAACGCTTTTCATATCCGCCGACAGAGTGATGCTTCCTTCGACCCTCTGCCCTGTAAGGCTGTCAACGAGATATATCGTATTGCTGTTCAAGGTTGCCGATGACATGGCCTCACTAAAATTGACCGTTATCGATGAACCAGCATCGGCATTGACAGAGTTTTCGGCAATTGATGCCCCCGTCACCATCGCCGAGACAACATCCTTAGACTGGAGATCAAGATTGGCGGAACCGAGGGTTCCTGAAACCGTCTCGGCAACACAGGATATCCTGTAGGGCGCATATGGAGCGGCGTCAGAAGCCACCCGGAAAGTGATCTGTTGAGTTATATCGGTCTGAGGCGGATCGAAGGGAACAACAAGAGCTCCCTCACTGACTGCACCGGAGGCGTTGCAGTAGAGCTTGGCAATACCATCTTGGCTCGATGCCGTTACCGTGGCAGTGCCTGTTTCGCCCGGTTTGTATTTGGCCGTTTGGCCGGGACTTACTATAGAGATATTCGCAGTATTGGCGTGCGGAAGTATTTCATTGGCTGATAATGCCCGATTATAGATAGTGACTTCGTCAAGAAGACCGTTCCAATATCTGCCGCCGCCGCCCCATCTGCTTAGTCGCAGAAACTGAGTCCCATCGTAATTAATATTACTGCCATCAGTATCACTCAAAAACAAAGAACCATTAATATATACTTGGCGAACCCTGTTTCCGTCTCTTGTCATGGCTATATGGGTCCACTGATTTGGAGCGATATTGACCAAGGGAGAAATACGTCCACTGTATTGATTCAGATTATTTGAGTCTTGTTGAAAGGCCAAGGAACGAGAATCTGTATGATTGTTGTCAATTATATCAGCATACTGTATCTGGGTAGTCCCAGGATTAACCCACATTTCTACAGTGAATATCTGATAGTCAAACCAGTTCCCCAACTCGATGTACCCATCCTGGCCATTAAATCGCCCTGAATAAGCACCTATACTCTTGTCAGCACTAAAACTCATCCCACCAAAAGGAGTTCCATCCCTGCCGTTCCCCGAGTAATCCTTCCAATCGCCGTCCATGTGCCAAAGTCCGACTATACTTGAGTCCTTTTGGTTCATTGGCAGAACATTCACAACCAGATTCACTGATGGACTGATATTACCAGCCACATCATGACTGGTGATATCCAACAGGTTCTGGCCAAGGCTAAGCTGATAGAGCGCCTGCCAGGTCGTGCTATCATCATGGGTGACGATCTGCTTGCCGTTGACGCGGATGGATGAACCGGCATCCTTGGTGCCGCGCAATACAATCTGATTGTTGTATGTGGATGATGGGACCGGATCTACAGTTGGCGCTGTAGGTGGCATACGGTCAGTGGTCAGACCGGCATGGTAGTGTTCGAAAACATCTTCAGGCAACAAAGCACGCTTGTAGACGGAAACGTCATCGATCAAACCATTGTAATTGTTGCTGCTGCAGCAGTATTCACTTCCGATATAGAAATCAACGCCGCCGTTTGACTGCACCCAGGTGGCGGCCACATCGCTTTTGAGCTCCCCGTTAACATACAGCTTGAGCCTGCCGCCGTCATAGGTGCCCACAACGTGATACCAATCAGTGGTGTTCGGAGTGAAGCCGGAACGGGCATAGTACACAGTGTTGTTGCGGTTGCCCACAACTACCATGAATTGGTTGCTTTCCAGCCCAATGGCGTAGTCCGCATAGGAACCGAGCCCTCCCGCAACCGTCCGCCGACTGCCGCTACCGGTGTCGGCCACCTTCACCCAGCTCTCTATGGCGAAAGCATTGTTCGGGAAACTTCCGTACAGATTACCGATAGAAACATAATCACCAGCCCCCTTGAAGCTCCCCGCCTGGCTTCCAACAATGTGTTCCGACGAGAATGTTGCCCCATTAATTGCCGTCCCATTATTCCCATTCCCCGAATAATCCGTCCAGTCCCCATCCATCGACCAATAGCCGACCAAGTCGGAATCAGGCCCTTGGGTGGTGAATGAGGCGGTTACGCCACTTGTGGAGACATTGCCGGATATGTCGAGGACACCGGCATTGAGAGTAAATGTATACGTGCGATTGTATCCAAGCTGGTTATATGGCTTGAAGGTCAATGACAGCCCGTCGGCAGCCACGGTCAGGGTTCCGGTAACCGCACCCAGGTCCGACGTCATGGATACCATGCCGCTGGTTACGGAAGAAGAATCGATCTGTTCGTTGAAGCTGACCGTTACGGCGCTTCCGACAGGTACATTGACGCTGCCGGACACGGGAGATACCGCGGCTATCTGGGGTGCTGCCGTATCGGCTGTAAAACTGAGCTGATAGGGAGTCTGGAGCGCATTGCCCGCATCATCGGTTACAGCCGTGGAAATAGTGAGCGTATAGGCAGTGCCGCGGGCAAGTTGAGCTGAAGGTTTCACGGCAATACTTTTACGGTCACCGGAAAGCGTGACGGTTGAGGGTACAGCGGCGGCGCTGGCACTTTCGGCCAAGGTAACGGATGCTGTTGTTACAGTTGAAGAAGCAAGCGATTCGCTGAAATTGACCGTCAAGGTCGCCGAGGTTGCCACATTGGTTGCATTATTCGCGGGCACTGAAGAGATGAACGCAGGAGGAACGATATCGGCAACGGTCAGCCCCAGTGAACTGCTGCCTGATTTGCCCGCAGCATCATAAGCGTTGCAGGAAACATTGATTGAGGCATAAGGCGAAGCATTTGCCGGCACAGGGAACGAAAAGACTTTGCTTACGCTTTTGGCGGTCGGTGAAACATCAAACGTCTGTGAGGCGGTAGCAGCATTGGACGCGATGCAACTGATGGAGCTTACCCCGTAATTATCAGAGGCGCTTATGTTTATCACCGCAGTCTCGCCGGGTTTGTATTTGACCGTTTGTCCCGGGCTTGTCAGACTGATGACCGGCGCAATACCATCCCGCAGTTGCAAGGTGCGTTGTACCGGTTGGCTCGTACTGCCGGAGATGTCTGTTGCCGTCAATGAAAGTACGATCGAACCATTGGTGGACATGGTTGTCGGAGCTGTCAGGGTAAAGGTTGCCGTACCGGTTTTACCGCTGACCTGTTTTGTCTGAGAGGCTGTCATCTCTCCAGCGACAGTCAGAACAAACTCTTTAAGGCTCAGGTCGTCACTTCCCTGAACCGTTATAGTGAATTGCGCGCCCGTGTTGACGCTGCTGCCGTCATCCGGCGAAGCAAACTGGGCTTGCGGAGGCTTATTTTGCTGAACATTCAACTCAAGCGTCTGGGCAACTCCGCGGTTGCCGACTCTATCCTGCGCTATCGCTTTTATACGAATCAAACCTTCCTTGGAAAGCAGCAAAGGCAAGGTAAAGGGAGATTTGGCAACCTTTCCTACTGGTTGGTCATCCAGATAGAAATCAACAAAAGCCACATCGCTGTCTGCAACGACTGCGGTGACCTGAACCGTATTGCCCTTTATCAGATCTGAATTTGTCGGTACGGTAACGGCAGTGACAGTCGGAGGAACAGTATCTATGGTGAAGAATGTTGCCTGAGTTGTACTACTCACTACGTTGCCGGACGTATCCTTAACACCGCTCGCGCTGACCTGATAGTTTCGGTTATAGGCAAGAGGTTCCAGAGGCGTCAGCGCAACCACCGTTCCGTTCTGGATCAAGTCGGTGCGGAAAGCGACGGGCGCGCCTCCGGACGAAAGCGTGATATCGCCCAATGTATTCGAATCAACGGCTTCACTGAACGTCAATCGAACCACGGCATCGGCTACCACCTGAAGCTCTGCGTCGGCAGGCGAAAGAGAAACAATTGTCGGTGGAACATTGTCAATAGTGGTGAAGGAAACACTTTGCGGCAGGGCCAGCTTTCTTCCGACCCTATCGGTAATACCGTCGGTAATAACCAGCGTATACAGGGTAAAGCCTTTTAAAGCGGACGCTGGAGTAAAGATTGCGAGGGTATTATCCTGGTCGAGTTGTAAACTACCGTTAATACGGGAATTGCCTTGGGTCAGATAGAAGCTGGACGTAGTAATAGTGCTTGGGTCAACCGCTTCCGAGAAAACAACCTTGATTACCTGATTTGTAGGTACACTTACAGAGCCGGATGCCGGGTTTACCGATATGATGCTAACCGGCTTGTCGTCCAGAACGATGGTGCCCAAATCCAGCACCTGTTCATTTTGACTGAGCACTCCTATGGCACGTCCGATTCCGACTCCCGCGGCGTCCTCAACGTAAAGGGAGACATTGCACGGAACCTGAATGCTGGAGAAAGTGTATTGTCCATTGGAATCAGTAATGCCGGTCAATACCCGGCCGGTATTGGTGGTGAGCCTCATCCCGCCGCCTCGCGATGGAGTGACACCATCAGCCAACAGAACGCTTACTTTGACTGAGGCGATCGGCCCCAGCACCAGGTTGACTGCCGCTACTTGCCCCTCATTCTGCAGGTAGCCGTTCTGTGAAGCACCGGTTGTACGTTCAGCATGAGAAGCGACCAGAGTAAATGCACCGGTGGGGATGTCACTGAAACTGAAGGCGCCGTTGACAGCGGTGTAGTCGGTCAACGTGCTGTTACTGAAACGCAGCTCCACCTTAGCGCCAGAGAGTGGCGTGCTGCCGTCCGAATCAAATACCACACCGTTGACGGCCCCGATTCCGCCCAAGATGATATCGCCATTGGCCACTTCCAAGTCATGGGTCATCACCGCAATGGTGGAACCGGTGCGACGGGTGTTGGGCTGCGATGCGGACAACGTGTAGTTGGGCCCTGCCGCCAGGTTATCGTAGCGGAAAGCTGCCGTGACCGGATCTACCGACTGGGGAGTCCCTCCGTTGAGGCGGACTGTGGCTGTTGTAACCGGCGTGACGCCATCGGGCATCAGCACCCTGCCGGCAATGGAGCCGGTTGGAGCTATGTGTACCTGGGCCGTGACCGTTTCGTTCTCATAAGAGAGCGTACCCGTTGCCTGACCGCGCAGCTTATTGGATGGATCCGTAGCATCCACCGTAAAACTTCCGGCCGGTACCCCGCTGAAGAAGAAACTACCATCCGGCGCGGTAACAGAGGAGAAGCTGAAGCCGGTAACACCGCTGACGGAGATGGAAACCGGAGCACCAGCAATGGGGGCGGTTCCGCCATAATTGAGCACGGTGCCTTTGACCGAACCGCGCGGTGTCACTACCACGTCGGCGGTGACCACATCGCCGTTGGCGTTGAGACGCCCTGCACCAACTCCGCGCCTCTCGGTAACCGGGTCGTAACCCTCTACCGTAAAGTCGCCGAGAGGAACGTACTCCATTCGATAACGACCGGGATCAGCCGCATCCGAAGAACTGGAGGCATAGGCAATTGCCTGACTGTTCCGTTTCAGGATAATCTGGCCGCCGGCAATAGGCGTAACCCCATCGGCCTTGAGGAAGCGGCCCATGACCGTAGCCGAGGGCGCCAAACGCACCTCGACCGCTACGTTTGCCTTGTCTCCAGGTATGAAAGCCTGGTTACGGCCGCCGCGACCAAAGCTACCGGTAGCGGATATGGCATAGTTTCCTTCACTCAGGTTCGAGAATCCGGCCATGCCGGTTGCATCCGTCACCCCACTGGCCAAATCGTTGGGGTAGGCGGTCCCGCTGACGTTGACCGTAGCTGCCTGCGCCGGCGTACCATCGGCGTTCAGAACCTTGACCGCCAGGGAACCGCGTCCCAACAACTTGATGGCAATCGGTACATCAAGCCCAGAGGGAACGTAAACATTGCCTTTCCATTTAAGTGTCGTTGCCGGATCTTCGGCAACAATCGGCTGGCTGCCGGCCGGAATAATCGGAGCGAAGTGAAACAGTCCCTGCTCATCGGTGGTTACGGTTACATCCGCTCCACCGAATGTTACGGTAACACGCACATCCTTACCTGCCGGACTTCCATCCGGCATCAATACCTTGCCGGAAACCGAACCGGGCTGGTTGACCGGGTTTGCCTGAGACCCTTTGAGAGGCAGGTCGATATTAACCACCTGGCCACTGGCGGTAATAGCACCGCTCACCGAAACAGGCGTAGGGCGGAAGATATTGGACGAAGTTGCAGTAAAGCTTCCCAGAAAGATGCCGTTGAAGGTAAAGCGGCCGGTCTGGGGATCGCTCTTGACTACGGTGGGAGTGTCGGTATCGTATACGAGCCAGCCCACCAGGTTCGGTTTCATGGAATAGAGGGTGACATCGGCGCCGGTGGGCCGGGTCTTTTCGGCATCGTCCCAGGTCGTGCCCGTGACGGTGCCAAGCCCAACCGGAGCAAGCTCCAGCGTCCGAACCTGGGTGTCGTACCACAGGTCGGTAGAGGCATTAATTACTTCAGTTCCAGCAACAACCGACAACCGGTAGCTTCCAAGCGGCAGGTTGGGAATGGTGAAACTTCCCGTTCCATCAGCCTGTAACTGGTAATACTGACTAGAGTTAACGATCCTTTTGATCTGAGCGTTAGCCCAGGGTGTTCCGTCGCGATGGTGCACGACTCCTTGGATCGTGCCGGTCGCCAAGGCCTTCAGCGGAACAAAAAGGGCAATATTGGCAACGCTGCCGGACGAAAGAATGGTAACGCTGCCTGAGGCTACGGTACGGTTGAAATCGCGGGGATCAAGGATTTCAACATTTGTTGTGCCAATCGGTAACCCGTCAACCCGGAATGCCCCGGCACTGTCCGTCATGACCACCCGCGGCTGCCCCTGGCTGGGAGAGACAATCGCATAGAGCCCATCGGGGGATTTGCCATCGTCGCGTTTCACGACACCAGTGACGCTGCCGGTTCCTTTCATGATCACATTCAATGCCAACGTGGCGCCATTGGTAAGGGTACCACTCACCTCGCTCTGTTCGCCGCTTACATCGTCACGACCGGTTACTTTAATGCTTCCGGCATACACTCCGCTGAAACTGAAACTTCCATCGGCAGCTGAACGCTGCCAGTTGCGATAATCGGGATTTGCGGACCCAGCGGGTTCCTCAACAATAACCACCACTCCTGAACGGGGGGTTATGCCATCCGGCTCAAGTATTTTTCCGCTAACCGTGCCGCGGGCAATGTCTGCCACCCGCCTGATGGTCACGTCCTGAGTAACGGCTGAACCATCTTCGGGAAGCGTCCCCATGGTGCTCCCCTGAGAATAGGTTGCTTGGTTGACCGCCGTGAGGCTAAAAGCTCCCACTATCAGATTACTGAAAGAAAAAGCGCCGGTGGCATCGGTCGTTTTGCTTTGGCCCCGATTGTCTGCCAGGGTTATTACCTGTACCGTTGCACCTCCCACCGGATTGCCGGATTCGTTACGCACCACACCCGACAGACTTCCGCGCGCCTTCATGAAAATATCGAGCTGTAGTCTTTGGCCATGGAACATGACTCCGGTGGTCAGACTGCCGACTTCGCCGGTGGTTGGATTAACGGCTTCAAGCTGGAAAGGTCCGGCCGGGTCGTCGTTCTGGAACACATACTCCAGGCGATAACTGCCGTCACTGTTGGCCTGTTTTTCCGTAAACAGGGCATAACGCTGAACGAGTTCAAAATCTTCCTCGACCCAGACCAACTGGTAAAGACGGATAGTTGCACCGGGCACCGGCTCACCGTGGGCGGTGCGCACCGTGCCGGTCACCACTGCCGCCGGCCCCTTGGCAGTGATAGTGATCTTTCGCGCCTCAGACGCTGTTATGCTTCGACCGGCCTGATCCGTCAGTCCCTGTACGGTCAGGTTCCTTTCGAAGAACGGGCCGATCCCGTCCCGAAGCAACAGGAAGGCCATGCGGTTACCCGGCTGAAGGGTAGCCTGTTTGACAGCATTCTCCTCCACGCTATAGTTAGCAACATTTTGGGCGCTGTCCTTGGGAATTCGTTCTGAGAAGAGCACTGCCACATTGCGGCCATGCTTATCGCCTCCAGGTCCGAAGCCCGGGGTAAGCTGGGTAGCGGCCACGATACGCGGGGCATGATCGGGAATCGCGGTTTGCGAGGAGGGGCTCAGGCTCCGGTCAGCCACACCGTCACCGTTATCATCCAGGGAAAGTACAAGATTTGTGGAGCCGGGACTGATAGCCAGCGTCCCCTTAGTGCCCGCGGATATGGCCACTCCGTTGAAGAGATACTGGGTCAGGACGCCATTGGCATCGGGCAGGACGATACCCAAATCAAAAGAACCGGAGTCTTCGGCTGCCATCTCAAGGGTATAGGAGGAAGAATCAAGCTTGGTGGCCAGGATCAAAGTACTCCGGCTGGCGCCGCTCTCTCCCAATGCAAAACTGTCGGCATAGGGAATGCCTCGAGTGCTTTCAGTGGCGCTCAGGCCGCCGCTTCGATTTCCGGAAGCATCGGTGAGGCGCAGATGCAAAGGCGCATCGCTCGTTATGATTGAGAGATGGGCAGGACGATAGGAAACTTTATCCGCAAGACCGGCCTGGAAGGCAATCACGCCCGATGCATCCGTCTCGCTCTTGAAAACCGACGCCAATGCGCGGTTCAATTCCAGCCCCATCGTAGAGGAGCGGCGCAGGCTGTCAAATCCTTTGTTGTAGACATCCGAGCCAAAGAAATCGAAGGTCATGTCCTCGACCGCTTTGATCAGGTTGTCTCCAATCAGTACGCGCAAACCTGCCTCGGACAGATCATAGGCGCGGGAAGTCACGGTTTGTTTGGAAATAGGAAGCACATTGGACGGCAGCGCCCCAGTGGGCGCTGTGGCAACACTCCACGCTTGCCCCAAAAGTCCCACAGCAGAAGCGGTCAAGTCACCCGGCAAAGAACCGGTATAGGAAAGGATCAGGCTATCCGGCGAGAGCGGGATATTGTTTTCCCCGACTCCAGCCCGCAGAATAAAGCGCCCGTAAACATCCGGAGACTCAAATGCAGTGGCTGTGACTTTGCCGGTGCGCTGTGATTTGAGGCGGAATTTGACCGTGGCGGCCGAGCCGGGCAGGATGGTGTCAATGGATTTACTGTTTGACTCGCCAGCCACAAATGCGACCCCGGACAATGCCCGCGGATCAAGACCAACCGTTACCAGGTTGGCGATGGTCTTACCGGTATTCGTGACCGTAACAAACAGGTCATACTCCTCCCCTGTCCGTATCGTAGCCGGATGCCCAAGAGTAACCGCGAAGTCTGGATTTCGCACCAATACCGCCCCGCTGGCCTTGCCCTTGAGAGTCACTGGTCCAACCGGTAGCCCGTCCAAGGTGGCTGTAATATCGAAATCGACCTTGTGGGTTCCTTCCTTGAGTCCTTCGACGGTAAAGTCGGCCTGCCCGGATTCTCCCGGCTGCATGCTGCCACTATCATCGGCCGTGCCCACCTTGCCGTCAGGTCCGGCGTTCATCACCGATGCTGCACGCGGGAAATAACCGCTAGCCCCCTTGGCCATCCGTAAAGGGTCGTCACCGGGAGCTGCGTCAGTACCGGGTGTCAGGTCTTCCCCTGCCGGAAAACTGATGGTGGCCTTGACATCGCGTATGGTCAAACCGGATTGCAAGGGAGCGCCATTGCTCACCAGAGCCAGGGCACTGAAATACTGGTGCAGAAAACCAATGTTGCCGGGTATGACGACAACACCCGGAATAGGGGGGAGTTTGACATTGCCAACCTTGTCGCCGTCCTCCACTTCCATCATGAAAGGCTTGACCTCAAGGTTCTGAGGAATAGCCGTCTCCGGCACATCAGGCGGAACCGTAATCGTCTGGGACTGGGGAAGTGAGATAGTTGTAGGCGCTTCAATAGTAGGTGTTTCCTTAACAGTTTGGCTGGTAGGTATGACAACCGGCAGGGTCAGCGGTACCTGACCGCTCTGTGTGGCAATGCCAGCGGTAAATTCATATGCAGTAAAGTTGGACGAGTCAAAGGTAACTCCCCTATCTTTCAATTCCTGCACCGACAACTGGCGGGTAGTGACACTGGTGATAAGCGGATCAGGAATCGATTCGATGGCCACTGCCTGTGGAACAGCTCCGAACAGGATAGTGCCGTTGCCATCTACGAGTCGTATGTTGGCCAGGGTATAACGACCTGTAATGGCAAGTGTGGGGATGTCAAAGGAAACACCTGGCTTGGTTACCAGGGAAACCGGAGTCTGGAAGGCCGGGCCGGACAATTCGGCCCGCACGGTATAGTCTTGGGGTAGTTGAGCGATGATACCGCTAATATTGAAGTTTCCGGCATCAAAGTTTGCATTGACCTTTGTCGCGATTCCTTTCGGCACCGCCTGATAATCCGGTGACGCCTTAAGCCCGACACCAACAATGTTGAAATCAAAACTGGTCAGGATCGACTGTGTCGTATTACCGGTTTCGGCGCCAGCGCACACTGCTGTTGTAATTACAACCGCTGTCAGAAGTACAATTCGCGCTAGTATTTTCATAATAGTCCTTACCCAGGAATGTTTTGCAATATTAAGCCGTTATATAATCACCAACACAGCAAATCGATGCGGGTCCGTGCCATTTTCCGCACAGGATGACGGCCACAAAAAAAGCCCACCTCTCGATTCGAAAAGGTGGGCTTTACGCCAAACAAATACAGAGTCACTTCGACAACCCCTCTTTCCACTTTTAATGTGGATAGGTGGCTTTGCGTCACCGGGTCTCCCCGGTTTTGCCTTTTCGATGGCTTTTTAGTTTTGGCACTAAAAAACACAAAACATCATTAATAGCAATAAAATTAATATTAAAATTAATATGAGTTTTTTTAATCCGCCTCAATCCAAAACAAGGGATGAAAACGAATTGCAATCATCAATAGAGACAAAGAAGGAAAAGCGACTCATGAATCAACATCGGGTAGGAGGCGGAATTACTTCCGCCGTCCTCTCACACCACCGTGCGTACGGTTCCGTACACGGCAGTTCACGTTGAATGCTGAAAGCGATGAAATCGGTTCAAAAATGAGATCAAAACCAGTTTCGTGAAGAAGGGCTTCATTCATGTGCGAGCCCCCTGAGCTTCACCAGGGTCCGTAGAGGACTTGCACCTCCAAGCCACAAATCAGCTACCACTGCTGATTCGATGGGGCTTATGCCCCACGCGCCCTGCCGGGCGCACAACAAAAAGAGAGGCGCCAAAAGCGCCTCTCTTTTTCATATCACCCGATGATCTAACAAGCAGAAACTTGTAAGCAATCCGCAAAGCTAGCTTGCCTCGCGCAGTCCCGCTCTCTTCATTCATCCGTTATTTTCAAATCCCAAGCGCTGTCATCCCAGAATCTATTCGACACGGGACATGCAATTTCATAATCGTCGTCAGTCTCCGATTGTCCTTTACAGATTTCTATTCCAAGATGCTGAGCCATACGCAGGTCGTACTCTCTGAAAAGTTGTTTGACTTCCCTATTGGCACTGGCCGGATATACTTCAAAGCAGACGAGACGCCCATCTTCGGCAATCACGAGAAGCTGGCGTGCGACAACGCGCCCGGTACAACTTCGGGCATATATGACCTGCTTATTAATATCGAGAGTTATTGCGGCAGCAGAATAGCAAAACGCACCTCCTACCCCCAGGCACGTACCGAAATAAGAGCCCAGCCTCAAAACCTCCAGCGGGTCCTGTTCGATGGAAAGATCCAACACCCCATGCTCCGCCGTCTCGGCTCTGAATGTTACACCATGCGCCCATTTCGCCGGATCGATCTGAGGATGTTTTTTCAGCCATTCGAGATTTTGCGGATGTTGCGAAGCGTAAGCTCTATGCCCGCTAAGAGAAGCTTTCAATAATCTCCGCAGTGATCTTCTATTTTCTTCAGTTCCCTGTTGGATCATAAGCGCATGCCGCACTGTGGCCGTACGCTGGACAATGGGGAGTCCTGTATTCAATCTGTCAAATGCCGTCTGATTGAGTATGTCAAGTTGCATGGCAAGCCAGCCATCCCGGATTTTGGCAATGTCCCGCTCCACCTGATTCGGCCGAAGCCCTTTCCCACCGTTAACATGCTCCCGCAGCCTTTTCGGGACCGGGTCTGCAACTCCATTCTTCGTGTACGCACCAACCAGTTCGACCAAGGCTTCCACAGCCATGCCGGTGATGTTACAGGTCATAAGCGGATGCGAAGTAAACGCCCTGATTACTTCCCGCCTAGTTAGAACTTCCAATACGCCGAGTGTATGGGCAACCTTCAAAAGTTGTTTGGGGAATCGAAAGAAACCTGTTGCCGTGAGGCGTGGATGAAGGCGACACATCGTCCACAGTGCGCCTCCGATTAAATCTGCATCATTTTTGCGGGCGCATTCCGACTCAAGTGTAAGAAATGAAGCGTCGTCGCATGCCACGACAACCTCCCAATCCTCGGCCGGCAATATAGTAAAAGCGGTAAGGGGGTAATCGGTGTATGTTTTTTGCCTGAATGGTGATGCGCATAGACGTGCGAGCAGATTACAGAATGGTTTGACTGCGAAATCAAACTCTTCCGGCTCATCCAACATCCAAAGCATGTTGCCGAGTCCATCAAGGGCCTTGCTTCGGTATTTCTCATCAACAAGCACAAGAGCTTCAAGCATATGGCAGGCCCATTTTCGGATGCACATCCATTTTCTCTGCAGCTTTTTCTCATCCAATCCTTCGTAAAGCACGTCTCCAAGTATTTCTACAAACTTTAAAGCACTCCCCGGATCAAGCTTCCTCCATTGCAATTGTTGCAAAAGTTCCCTGAATCCTTCCAATTCCGAGCATCGTTTCCATAAGGTCAATGGCTTTCCGCCCCACCAATTTTCAGCACAAGACACGAATTCGGCAAATGGTTTGATTGTTTCAAAAGTACCAACAATTGAGGCAACTTCTGTAAACGAATAATCAGCGCAATACTGGTTAGCCAGAAGAAAGCCGTCATTAGCATAATTGAGCTCGCACTTCGCTTTGACGCATCTCAGCGCATAATACATGCGATGCTGATAGACGTCGTCACAGGAAAGGCCATCGGCATACACCAGCCCCATGATGTTTTTTTCGTCCGGCTCAACTTCAAATGTTCCGGATTCAATCAAGAGTTCCGTAAATGAGACTCTTCTTTCCGGGGGAATCTGCGAAATTATTTGACACCATGCTACTGTTCGCCTATCGCCCGCAGCGCTGAGGAGAAAACTCACGCAGTTCCTCAAAGGTGCCTTTTGTTCAAGCCCCAAGGCCCAGTAAGCGGATAACACCGCAACAACTGCATCCCAGTCGCATGTTCTCAAGTTCCAGTAAAGGCTCCGCAGGAAAGCGGAAGGAAGAGAAGCTACACGTTTTCGACATTCCAGTGAAAGAAAATTTTCATGATATTGGGCAGCCATTCGAAGGCGTTCCGAAGCTACTCCACAGGAGAAAAGGTTTGTATTCAGGAGCTTTATTCCACCTTCAAAATACGGTGCCAGTCTCGCAAGCAATCGGTTTTCTTCGACAGTGGAGCAAAGGCTTAGCTGCAGGTTTGCTGGTTCAGGTTTGGATGCTTTCGGTGGTTTGTACTTTGTACCTCGGTAAGCACGAGGATGAGCGGCTGTTGGCCGGCATGATGATGGCGGTTCATCAGGGATCTGGGCAGAAATGTCGCTTGAACCGACAATCGGGACGGGAACCGCTTCAACCAGGATGTGCAGAACGGATGCCGTAATCACAGGATCAAGTATCTCAACAACGCGGAGTTCTTCCCAAGAACGAAGCAACACCTCTTTCTCGGGATACAGCGCGGCGGGAACATCCTGCAGCAGCACCGTTTCTTCAATATAGGGGTTTTCATCGACAATTGCCGGCTCACTCCCGTCTTCATCTCTTTCGTTCGGTTTTGGAGGCTTGAAAGGCTTCGAACGCGAGACAAGGACAGCCAACAGACCTTCGGGCTTTCTTAAGATGGAGGATAATCGAGTGGACACGCTGGAACTTGTAAAAAACTTTTATGAGATTTAAAAACGCCGTCAGAATACAGCACCATCCTTTAATAAACAACAAACTTATTAAAGGCGAAATACTCATCTGTTTTGACATCCGCCAGGGCCATGTCAGTGCGGCCGGATGTCCGGCAATTGTTCAACACCCCGCCCCTGCTTCAAATATAAAATGGCCGATTTCATTGTTCTCTCCTTTTGAATTGCATCAATGAGCCTAACATTCCAAGTGCTCGGCCACTCCATCACTGGGGAAAAAATCGAGACATAAAAAGACGGGACAGATTTATTTATCGCTCAAAAGCGAAAACCATATCTGTCCCGTCTTTTTCAAACAATGCTTCTGTTTTTACTGACATGGCCAAGCATGCTTTCCTTCACTCCAGTGAGCTATTATGCGCGGCTACCCATCATAACAATCTATAATGCATCGAAAATCTCTGCGGCCTACCAAAAGGCATCATCCAACCACGTCCCCCCGATTGCCAATTTGGCGCTACACCTTCCACTTTTCGTGGAAGACGATCTCGTCCAGCGGCTTTCTCGGCGGCCCCGCCTTCACATCGCCCTGCGGATAGCCTATGGGAAAAAGTCCGACTATGCGGACGGTTTGGGGAATTTGGAGAAGTGTACGCAGCTCATCTTCGTCGTAAACACCCACGAAGACGCTCCCCAATCCAACCGCATGAGCGGCAAGCATGAGGTTCTCCGTGGCAATACCAACATCAGTCAGGTAGTACTCCTGTCCACGTACATTTCCCGACTTGCCAGGCTCGGCACAGGCGACAATCACCACCGGAGCTTCTGCCAGCCCCTTCTGGGCAGGGTTGGCCTTGTATCCCTTGGAAGCAAAGAACTCAGCCACATACGACAACTCGCTGATCCGCTCCTTCACCTTCTGATCCTGCACCACTACGAACCGCCAGCATTGCGTATTCGCCCAGGAAGGGGCCAGTTGCGCCGCCTCCAGAACCGCCTGAAGCTTTTCCGGCTCCACCGGTCGGTCACTGAACCTACGCACGCTCCTTCTTGTCCTGATCGCTTCGAGAGTCTCCATTTTGTCTCCTCCTTTAATAGATGTGAATCCCTGTAGAACAGACACGCCGTTTAATGTCATTTAAACCGAGAGCAAAAAAGAGACGTATCAACCAATGCGCGTCAAGGTTATTGGAGGCTCTATACTTTTGCATTAGCGTCTACTTGTCAATTACGTACATTTTTGTAACGTAGTAACATTTTTTATACACAGTACCTATCAGGGAACCCCAAACCAAGCAAGAAAATGAGACGCGGCAAAGCCTTCATGGGCTTCGGAGTTATCGATACCCAATTGACAGACAAACATTATATGCCACCCTTAATCAGGGAGACGGAGGCGGGATTCTCCATGCCAGCCGGATCCGTGACAAGACCATCGATTGCATGGGAGAAGCCAATATGACGAATGCGAATGCCATTTCCAACGTGCTGTTGACGCCGTTCGACCTTCACGGGCTGCAGTTGAAAAGCAGAGTCGCTATGTCCCCTTTGACGCGTTCCAGGGCGGGCGAGGAGCGTATTCCGAATCCGTTGATGGCCGAGTATTATTCCCAACGGGCCTCGGCCGGATTGATCATAACCGAGGCGACCGTGGTGTCGAAACAGGGGATCGGCTGGCTGAACAGTCCGGGGATCTATACCAATGAGCAAGCCGAGGCATGGAAGACGGTTGTTGACGCAGTTCACGCCGAGGGATGCCCGATATTTCTCCAACTTTGGCACTGCGGACGGGCTTCCCACAGCAGCTTTCACGACAATGGCGAACTTCCGGTCGCCCCCTCCGCTGTCCGGCTCAACGGGGACTACATCCATACTCCCCTGGGAAAGCAGCCGTATGAAACGCCCCGAGCACTGGAAACGGATGAGATAGCGCGGATCGTGGAAGACTATGGGGCAGCAGCCAGGCGGGCCAGGGTGGCTGGTTTCGACGGAGTGGAGATCCACGCGGCCAACGGATATCTCATCGACCAGTTCCTGCAGTCCCGGACCAACCAACGAACCGACCGCTACGGGGGCAGCCCGGAGAACCGCTACCGGTTCCTGGACGAGATCGTGAACGCAGTCCTTGCCGTCTGGCCGTCGGTCCGGATCGGTGTTCATCTCGCGCCGAACGGCAATTTCAACGACATGGGCTCACCCGATTACCGCGAGACGTTTTCCTATGTGGCAGACCGGCTTAATCGCTACAATCTTGCCTATCTGCACGTTGTGGACGGGCTGGAGTTCGGCTTTCACCAGCTTGGTTCCCCCATGACGCTGGGCGAATTCCGCACCGTATTTACGGGGCCGCTGATGGGCAACTGCGGCTATACCCAGGAAAAAGCCGAAGCCGCAATACGTAACGGCGACACGGACCTGATTTCCTTCGGCAGGCCGTACATCAGCAACCCCGACCTGGCGGAGCGCTTCGCCAACGGCTGGCCCCTGAATCCTCCAGCAAGCATGGAGGTTTGGTATTCGGTAACTTTCGGAGCTAAGGGATATACCGACTTTCCCCGGTATGGGGCGTCGGGTAAGGAGTTGAACTGCTGCCGGTGACGGACCAAGTAATACACCCCCGTTGACCAAAGGAAAAACTATGATGAAGACAATCGGAGTCTTTGCCCTCGCCGCTTTCCTTGTTCCTCTGAACGTTCATGCAAATGACGGTTTTGCGGCATTGGGAGCCGGAGGGGTGACCATTTCCAGGACCGGCATGGTTGCACTCAAACGTGAGGTCTTGGACATCTCCTGTGACGCAATCCATGTGAGCTATGACTTTGTAAATGAATCGGGCCGGGATGAAGATGCGCTTGTCATGTTCCCCTTGCCACCGTACCCGGCGGATTTCTCCGAATCCAACGTCATCTCCCACGGCCAACCATCAGGCTTTACCATAAAAGTCGATGGCCGCACCGTTACCTATGACACCGAAGTAAAAGCAATGCAAAAAGGACACGATGTGACGGAAGCACTGAAAGCTGTCGGCTTCACGTCTCAGCAAATAGCCCACCTCCCTTTCGACAAAACCCTCCTCAATTTTGAGCACGAACTGCTGATTCCCAAGGAACAAAGCGACGCTTTGACGAAAAAGGGACTTGTCGTGGATGGCGCGCCAAAGTGGGACGTTCATGTCACGTACGTTTGGAGACAGACGTTTCCCGCCAATACGACCGTTCATGTTGAGCACACGTACCGGCCGTTTACCGCGGAAGGCACATTCGGCGGGTACCCCGGACATGCGGAAATGAGCGATTACTGCTTGACTGAAGAACAAGTGCGCCGGCTTAAAGAGCTGCGCACGAACAAGGAAAATCTCAATATATTCAACCAGGTACCGGGCACAAACCTGAAATACATTCTGACCACGGCGAACAGTTGGAAAGACGGGATACGGGACTTCAGGCTCAGGATCCATGCGAAGTCCGAAGATGAGATCATCGGGCTCTGCTTTCCAGCGGAAGTGAAGAAAGTTTCGGCAACAACCTACGAGGCCCATGTGGCGAACTTCAAGCCGGCCGCTGAACTGTCAGTCTTTTTTGGGAATGCGAAAAAATGCGGTTCAAACGGTTACGGCGAGCCACCGGCCTTTCGCTGATGGGGAAAAACAGCGGCAAGGATTAGAAATTATAGTCAAGGGAAAGCGCAATGCTTCCTTTCAGGTTTTTTCTGACGCTGATATTCCATTTATTTGCGGCGTTGGCGGCGCCATAGATATTGCCAAGATAGAACGGCAAGCCAATTACCCCAGCGACCCCGGCCATGGCATAATTTTCTTGCTTGACCGCAATCACCGTACCCGCAATGAAGAGCCCATTGAGGAAAAATGCCGTAATGCCGTCGCCATAGTGTTCTGCATAGATGTGCCCACTTCCGGGCAGCAGGGCCGACATCGTTCCGGCAAGCAACGGCGATTTCAGAGACGACTCTCCTTTCTGGTCCAGCAGCGTAAGCGCTTTTCTGATACCGCCTGCTTTTGCGTCCTGGGGATTTTGTGCAAGAAATCCAGCCAGTTCTTTTTGGCTGCCGACCGGATTGCCCCTGTCCAGTTCGACCAGTGATTTACTGAAAACAGCCTGGCGCTTTTCATCTTGAGAAGCTCCCGCTGCTGCGGTATCTAGCGCTTCTTCCGCCTTATCGAGGCGATTCAGGCGCCAGTTGCTCAATCCCTGCTGGTAAGCCGCACTTGCGAAATAAGGGCTTTCCCTGTATTTCGACCGGAACAGCGCAAAGGTTCTGTCCGCCTGTTCATATTCACCACCGTGGAAATAGGCCATTCCAATTTTGTAGAGAGCATAATCGGCCATCACTGACTTTGGGAAGAGAATCAGGAGTCTTTTATACTCAGTAACGGCCCGGTAATATTCCCCTTCTTCCATGAATGCGTCTCCGAGGCGTATCTGAACTTCATCTGTCAGGATGATTGCTTGCGCATCGGCCAACACCGTTGATGACAAGAAAAACGACAGAAAAACAGGCAGTATGATATATGTCGCGAAACGGATCATTGGTCGTCCAGGTTATTGTCATAGACAGGGTCTAAAAGACTGCCGCCGGGAAGCAGGAGATAATCTGGCCCAGGCTGTTTGAAAAAATTGCAGCGAGTCAATCGGTCGGCGGTCATCATAATGCCCTTGATCACCCCGTATTCCTTCAGGGCCTGGCGGCCGAAGGCCGAACATGAAGGAGAGAAACCACATCGTCCGGAATTTATCGGCGATATCCGGTTCCGATAAAAATCTATGGCTCCAATGAAAAAGATTCTGGGCATCGATACCACTACTTCATGTTCATCGGCATAGTGGTAGTAATTGGAAGGAGGGGGGGCTTTCATGCCCCCCGATAAAGCATTGGCAAGTGCTACTTGGCCATGGCAAATTGCGCATATGAAAGCAGATGCAAGCATCCACCGGAATCTGTAACGGATTCCGAAGAGATTCCGGCCAACAAACGATACCTGGGAGGATATCTCTGGACGAATATCGTCCGAACTGGTTTGGCATGGCCAGGTCGTTTGATTCGGCTCGGCGTACATTGGATTTCTATTTTGTGGATTTATCAATAATGTCTTGTTTCATTTTCTCGTACTGCCCTTTAGTGATTACACCGGAATCATATGCTTTCTGAAGATCCAGCAACTGCTGCCCTGGTGTAACGGTTGTTGTTGTTGATGATGATGTCGGCTTAACCGTGGTACTGCCGCCACCACAGCAACCGCCCAGCAATGCAGCCATCATAGCAAGGAATATTACACCCATTTTCATTGTGTTCATCTTGTGTGACCTCCTTAGATGTTATTTGACTTATAACCCCGCCGAGACATTACTATGTACTAATGTATTAATTATAATACAAATCCAGGTACGTGCAACGTCATTTTTTGTCGAACAGGAACACTAATGGTGAAATTAGTTATGCGCGTTTTATTAGGTTACTGTTTCGGTCATGATTGATGAAAAAAGCCAGAAACCCACCTGTTTTTTGTTATAGTGTATCAATAGATACCAGTAAAAATGAATTTTCATTATGAATTAGACCACTTGCCGCCCCGTGTTGTAACAGGAATGCATACTGTCGAAAAGGAACTCAATGGCCATGAAGATGAGAATCTCAGTTACGTTATCGTTTGTTTGCGTATGCATCCTATCCGCTTGTGCGGGCGTTACCAACACATCGCCCACACAGGCTCCGCAGACAAGCGCATCCATCCGGCAGGCTTTGCCCAATGCTGCGTATCCTATCGAGGGTACCAGTACAGGGAAGGCCCAACTGAAAGACGGCGTCTTTGAAGAATCCGTTGCCCCAGGCTCTGCTACCAAGACTAAGATTCGACTTGGAAAAGAACAGGTTTTCGGTGATGTGAACGCTGATGGGACAGAGGATGCAGTGGTAACATTAGTGGTTGACCCTGGTGGTAGCGGTACGTTCACCTACTTGGCGCTGGTACTCAATGAAACGGGCACTGCCAAGCCGCTGGCTGCTGTTCTGCTTGGAGACCGCATAATCGTGAAATCCATGGCGATTCAGTCTGGCCGTATTGCTGTAAACATACTCTCGCGTAAGCCAGATGAACCCATGAGTGCGGAACCCAAAGTCGAAATAACACGGACATTCAAATTGCAGGGCGACACGTTGCTTGAGGCAAAATAGCAGATAATGCTGCATATCGCTGCACTAGTCGGGAGGGTCTTGCCAAATTCGGCGGGCAAAGACGAACCCGGAAAGCCGGCCTGTCTCCGGCTCGTAGAGCGCGGAGATCGTGGCATAGGGTAGCGGCTTGACCGAGAACATGGGATGCGTGGTGGCAATGGATGTAAAGGCAACGCACCCTTTGTACCACGAACGCGATAGCTTGCTCTCGTCGAAGTCGTATCTCAGGTTGTACCGGCCACAGAGTTCCCGAAGACGAGGCTCAACCGCACGGATGTCTGCAGCGGCCGACTTTTTCAGGTCATCCAATGCGCGGCGACAGCGAATCGGCACGACCTTGACCGGTTCGATGCGGAAGACCGGGACGTCCTTCTGGCTTTTTGCCTCGTTGGACAAATCGGGACGATTGGCCAGCACCTTCGCGGTGAACCGGGCGAAGCCCGTCGCGTCGATATCCTCCGGCAGCTTGTCACACTGGAAACTGAACGCCTGGTAAGTCGGGGCGCGATCCGCTCCCCCCAGCGACTCTTTGGAAAATGCAACCGTGAACCACGGCGGCTCTTCCAAATGGACCTCGTTGCTAGCGGCCTCGACCCGCCCGACAAAGCTGATTTCGTCGCCGACCGTAGCAGTGACGTCGGTCCGCTCGTAGAGATACCAGCGATGCAGACTATCGGGCATCTTGTCTTCGATAATGCTGATCGGAGGCGATACCGCGTCCGCCGCTGCCGCCGGTTTTCCATCGTTCTGCTCCGCTAGAGACAAGATGCTGGCGGCGAAAACGCTGCACGCGATGGCGAGTGCGACATAGGCTTGCTTCTTCATGTCTTATTCCCTTGGGACCGGATTGGTCTCCATGTCGGCCTTCCAGAACCGGTAACGGACCTCAAAACCTTCCGGCGCATAGATCACGACCGGCAAGCGACTGTTGTAGCGGACCAAGTGCGGCCCGCCAGCGACGGTGACAAACTTGTTGACCTTCGGCTGGTCCGGCGGGACGCCCATCATTGTGCTCGCCAACTCGCCAGGCATGACGTTGTAGCGCGGATACCCCCATCCCTCGACCGTCTTCTCCTTGATCGAGCCTCCGAAGAAGTAGTGGTTCACTCCGTCGGTCTCGACGGTCTTGCCAACGACCAGTTCCACCTTCATGGCGCCCTCGTCCTTCTGGTCCGGCAGATGCAGGACGTACCGCGTCATCCCTTTTTCTGCCGCTGGATACGCCTTTTCCCACCCGCTCTCGCGGTCGTCGGCAAACACTGTGGCTGCAAGCAGTACAAGAATCCAGGTTACGTAAAACGTTTTCATCTCATCTCTCCTTGTGTTGGTGGCTCCGGGTAACTATTCGCATTGTAGACGCCCCAGCCGCCTCCCATGGCCTTGTACAGGGCGATCAGATGCTGGTGCAATTCTCCTTCGGTCTGAGAAAAAGCCAGTTCCGCAGTAAACAGGCTCCGTTCCGCATCCAACACCTCCAGATAACTGGAGTAGCCGTTCTCAAAGCGGAGGCGCGCCAGTGAAGCATAAGAGCGGAGGGCTTCCACCTGCCGCTTCTGGGCTGCGAGTTGATCCCGCGCCCGGGCCTGCCTGACGAGGCCGTCCTCCACCTCCCGGAACGCGTTCTGGATCGTCTGCCGATAAAGAAGGAGTGCCTGCTGCTCCCGGGCCTCGGCAACCCGGACCTGACCGGCTATGGCGCCCGCGTTGAAAATCGGGGCTGTAAATGAGGCCTGGTAGCTGTAGAGCCGACCCGGGCCGGAGAACAGGCTGGAGAGCTCGGTGCTCGACACCCCCAGGAGACCGGTAAGGGATATGGAGGGGTAGTAGGCGGCCCGAGCCGCACCTATCCTGGCATTAGCAGCGATCAGGATCTGTTCAGCCTGCAAAATGTCGGGCCTGCGCTGCAGAACTTCAGATGGAATTCCCCCCGGAGGAAGGGGTACGGGCAGGTCTTCGATCTTTTTCCCTCTGGAGATGGGACCGGGATCAGCCCCCAGCAGGATCGACAAGGCATGTTCCTGGAGAGCGACGGCTGTTTCCAGCTGCGGAATGGTGGTCATGGCTTGCTCGTACTCGGAGCGGCTCTGGTTCAGTTCCAGTTCGGAAATGACACCTCCGTCATACCTGATATTGAACAAGTCGAGCGCATCTTTTCGGCTCTTAGCCGTATTGCGTGCGATCTCCAGCTGTTTGTCCAGGTTGAGAAGCCCGATATAGGATGACGCCACGGAACTGACCAGGGAAAGCACCACCGAACGGCGCCCCTCTTCCGATGCCAGCAGTTCGGCCCGCGCCGCTTCGGAATTGCGGCGTATCTTCCCCCACAGGTCCAGCTCCCAGCTGCCGTTAATCGCCAGTTGGGTGGGGCTGTTCACCTGGCCCAGGTACTGCTGCCGTGAGATGCTCCCCTCCGCGCCAACCTGCGGATAGAACTCCGACTTGACGACGCCATACTGTCCGGCAAACTCGCCAATCCTGACAGCAGCCAGCATCAGATCCTTGTTCTCCCTGAGCGCCGTTTCGATAAGGCGGTTAAGCACCGGATCGCCGTACGCCTGCCACCACGCCGTGTTAGCCACGTCGGCCGACTCCTTCTCCATGATACGCCACGTCTGTGGAGGCTTTACGACGGGTCTCATATAGTCCGGGCCGACGGTGCAGGAGGCAACTAACGCAAATAGCGGAAGCAGCACGATGGTACTACGCATGGCTGTCCTCCTCATGTTCGTTCCGGGAATGCTCCGTGGCATCATCCGCGTGCTCCGGCGGGACTTTTCCCTGGGACACACAATCATCCTTGCGGGAGAACCGCTCGACCACGTAGTAGGTGACCGGGATCATAAAGATGGCCAGGAAGGAAGCGGCCACCATGCCGCCGATCACGGCGGTCCCCATCACCTGGCGGGAGACAGCCCCGGCGCCGCTGGCCACGGCGAGGGGGACACACCCCAGAATGAAGGCAAGGGAGGTCATGAGAATCGGCCGCAAGCGGAGTTTAGCTCCCTCCAGGGTGGCTTCGATCAAGGGTCGTCCCTTTTCGTACTCCATCTTGGCAAACTCCACGATGAGAATGGCATTTTTCGCCGCCAAGCCGATGAGCATCACGAGACCGATTTGAGCATAGATATTGTTCTCGAACTGCCGCGACAAGAGCCCGGCAAAGGCGCCGGCAACGGCTATCGGTGTTCCCAGGAGGACGCTGAACGGCAGGGACCAGCTTTCGTACTGGGCCGCCAGGATCAGAAATACGCAGAATAGGGAGAAAGCAAAGATAGCAGCGGGGGATACCCCCTGCTGGGCCTTCTTCTCCTGAAAGGACATGCCGGAGTAGTCGTACCCCATTTCCCGTGGCATAGTCTTGGCAAAAACCTCCTCCAGGGCCTTCATCGCCTGAGCCGAGCTGTATCCTGGTGCAGCCGAAGCGTTGATCTGTGCCGCACGGTACTGGTTATAGCGCATGGTGAACTCAGGACCGGCCACGCTCCTGATTGAAGTAAGGGCCGAAAGAGGGACCATGGAGCCCTGCTTGTTCCTCACATGGAACTGCTCCACCTTGTTTACGTTGTCCCTGAACTCCCCCTCCGCCTGGACATAGATCTGCCACTGCCGGCCGAACAGGTTGAAGTAGTTCACGAAGCCGCTCCCCATGAAGCACTGCAGTGTCCTGTAGACGTCGGTGAGGTTGACCCCCTGCTTAAGCACCTTGTCCCTATCCACATCAATGAACATCTGTGGCACCGTAGGGCGGAAGGTGGTAGTTACCGATGCCAGTTCAGGCCGTTTCCTGGCCGTCTCCATGAAATGCTCCACGTTGCGATTGAGGAAGTCCATGTCCTTGCCGGCCCGGTCCTCAAGCATGAAAGTCACCCCTCCCGAGGTCCCGATGCCGGGAATGGCGGCAGGCGGAAAGGCGAAACCTATGCCGCCCGGCAGGCTCTCGAGGTCGCGGGTAACCCTGGCCATGATCGCCTGGTATTTCTCCTCCGGTTTCTTCCGCTTGGCCCACTCCTCCAGGGTGACGAAAAAGAAGGCGCTATAGGTGTTCGCCACCTGGCTGATCATACTGTACCCTACCACCGTCGTAACAGCCTTGACGCCCGGGGCCTTCATGATCATCTGCTCGGCCTTCCGGCAAATCTCGTCGGTGCGCTGCAGGGAGGCGGCGTCAGGAAGCTGCACCCCGGCAAAAAGGTAACCCTGGTCCTCCTCGGGAAGGAAACTGGAAGGGAGCGTCTTTCCCATGGCGCCGGTCAACAGGGTTGCCAGGAGGAGCAGCAGCAGACTGGTTTTGCTCTTCCGGATGGCCGCGCCACAGACGGAAACATAGCCGTCAGCCGCCCGGGCGAAGCCCCGGTTGAACCAGTCGTAGAAGCGCTGCAGCAGCCCGGAGCCCTTGACCTTTGGTTTGAGCAGCATGGCACAGAGCGCGGGACTCAGCGTCAGGGCATTGAAGGCGGAGAGGATTACCGAAATGGCTATGGTGACGGCGAACTGCTGGTAGAGCCGCCCGGTAATCCCCGGTATGAAGGCAGTGGGTACAAACACCGCCGCCAGGATAATGGCGATGGCGATTACCGGGCCGGTCACCTCTTGCATGGCCCTGATGGTGGCGTCCCTGGGAGAAAGCCCATGCTCGATGTGATGTTCCACCGCCTCCACCACCACGATAGCATCGTCCACCACCAGACCGATGGCCAGTACCATGCCGAAGAGCGACAGGGTATTGATGGTGAAGCCAAACAGGGGGAAGAAAGCGAAGGTCCCGACCAGGGAGACTGGCACAGCCAGCAGGGGAATCAGAGTCGCCCGCCACCCCTGGAGGAAGACAAACACCACGATGATGACAAGCACCAGGGCCTCGAACAGGGTGGAGGCAATCTCCTTCATCCCCTCGGAAACCGCCAGGGTGGTGTCCAGGGCCACCGAGTAGTCGAGATCGGGGGGAAAGCTCTTCTTCAGCTCCTTCATCAGGTTTTTGGCTCCTGCAGCCGCCTCCAGGGCGTTGGAACCGGGCATCTGAAAAACAGCGATCGCCGCAGCGGATTTGCCATTGATCCGCGAATTGATGTTGTAGGTCTGGGCGCCCAGTTCAACCCGAGCCACGTCCTTGATCCGTACCAGCGAACCGTCTTCGTTGGCCCGAAGCACGATGTCGCCGAATTCCTTTTCGCTCTGCAGCCGCCCCTTGGCCCGCACTGCGTACGTGAACTCCTGCCCTTTGGGGGCCGGCTCGCTGCCCACCTGCCCGGCGGGGTTCACTGTGTTCTGAGCATTGACTGCCTCCATGATCTCAGGAATAGTGATGTTCAGCTTGGCCAACTGGTCCGGACGCACCCAGATCCGCAGCGCGTATTGGCCGGCGCCGTAGATGGTCACGCTGGCAATCCCCTTGATCCGTGTCATCTGGGAATTGATATTGATAAATGCGTAGTTGGATAGAAAAATGTCGTCGTAGGACCCCTTTGGCGAATAGAGGCTGAACACCATCAGCGGGGTTGAAGTGGATTTTTGAACCGTCACTCCGTAACCGCGCACGTCGTTTGGAAGCTGGGACTCGGCCTGGGACTCCCGCATCTGGGCAAGGATCTGGTCGGTGTTGGCATCGGTCTTGAGATCGAAGTAGACGAAGAGGTTGGAGGCGCCGTTGTTGGCGTTGACCGAGTACATGTAATCCATGTTGTCCACGCCGGACATCTGCTGCTCAATCGGGGTGGCCACCGCCTCCTCAAGCGTCTGGGCATCGGCTCCGGTGTAGAAGGAGCTGATCTGGACCGCCGGCGGCACGATGTCCGGGAATTGAGCTACCGGCAGGCGAACCATGACCACGAGCCCGATGGTGATCATCAGAATAGAGATAACGATGGCAACAATTGGACGGTTGATGAAGAACCTGGACATGGCGGATTACCTCTTACCAGCTTTGACCGCCAGGGCTGCCCCATTAGCCTCATCCCTCGCAAACGGCCTGGGAGTAAGCGGTCTGCCCGGGAGCGCCTTCTGCATCCCTTCCACCACAACCTTCTCGCCGGACTTCAACCCTTCCTCGATGACCCAGTCCGAACCGAACCGTTCTCCCACCTTTACTGACCGCACATCGGCTTTGTTGTCGGGTGTAACCACCGCCACGAGGTATTTCCCCTGCATCTCGGTGACGGCCCGCTGGGGGACCAGAAGCGCCCCCTTTCTGACGGCCAGTTGCGCCCTGAGCCTGCCGAACTGTCCGGGACGGAGCAGTTGGGCGGGGTTTGAGAAGAGCGCCCCCACTTTGAGTGTTCCGGTGGTTGGATCGATCTGGCGGTCGGCAAGGGCGATTTTCCCTTTGCAGGAATAGATGGAGCCATCGGCCAGGACCAGTTGCAGGGCGATCTTCTCGATCGGGGTGCCCGATTCTTTCTGCGCCTTGAGGAGTTCCTGTTCACTGACGTTGATGTAAGCCCGCATGGGATTAACCGTCGACACCGAAGTCAGCTCGGTCGTCATGGAGGGGCTGACCAGATTGCCCAGTTGTGCCTTGGCAATGCCGGCGATGCCGTCGACCGGAGAGGTTATCCTGGTGAAATTCAGTTCCAGGCGGGCCTTCTGTACGTTTGCAGCAGCGGCTGCAACCGCCGCCTTTGCCGACTCGACTGCCGCACCGGCTGACGCCTCCTTGCCGATGGCATCATCAAGGTCCTTTTTCGAAACTGCGTGCTGGACAGCCAGGGGGCGAACCCGGTCCAGATCGGCTTTGGCGGCGATGTAAATGGCCCGCTGACTCGCCAGGTTCCCCTTTGCCTGCTCCAGAGACGCGGCAACCTGGTTAAGAACGGCCTGAAAGGGGCGCGGGTCGATCTCGAACAGCGCCTGCCCCTTTTTGACCAGTTCACCCTCCCGGTACAACTGCTTCACCAGGTAGCCGGTCACCTGAGGCCTGATTACAGCATTCACCGAACCGTCCAGTACGCTGACCCATTCGTGGATGACCGGCACATCCCGCTGTTGAACTGTGACGTACTCCACCACCGGCGGCACCTCGGCAACCTGCTCGTCCTTGTGGCAGCCACAGATGACGAGCGCCAGAACAAGCAGGAAACCAGCGCTACACGTGCAGTATCTGCAATACTGTTCGGCTCTCCGGGGGATTAATAACTGGAACATTGGCCCCTCCTGGATCAGATTCATTCAAGCAATTGTATGATCAGTGCGCCGATGCCTTAGACAGCAGATTCAGCACCAGCACGCCTGCGATGATCAGCATAATGCCGATGGTGCCAGCCACGTCCAGCTTCTGCCCCATGAAAACCCAGGCGATGAGAACCACCAGCGCCGTTCCGGCACCCGACCAGATGGCATAGGCAATTCACACCGGAAGAGTCTTCAGCGTAAGCGACAGGAAGTAAAATGACGTTGCATACCCCAAAACAACAACACATGAGGGAACGGGCTTTGTGAAACCTTCGGCGGATTTCAATGCGGATGTGCCCGCAACCTCGCTGATAATCGCCACGACGAGATACAGCCATTTCTGCATGATCGTATTCCTTATTTGGGAAACATAAAGGTTACCGCGAACTTTATTCCCCAGTTGGGGCCGCCGGCCGGACGGTCCAGATAGCTTCGGCCCCCGAGGGCGAACTCTACCGGCGCGTTTCCAATTCGAACGAGTTGCGAAACGGTGACATCCAGGGGAACGAGCCAATGGCTGGTTTCCCAGTCATAAGCAGATTCCGAACCTAATCCGAATGTCGTGAGTGCCGAGGTGGTGTAGGCGAGAAACGGCTGGAGAGAAGTTGCGTTGACGGTGGACCCACTCCGGCCGGCAAATGACCAGATGTGACTCGCCAGGATTCCGTATGTCCATTCATCGTCCTGTCGCAGGGCCACAGCGGTCGGCCCCGCTCCCCAAACACCATCGCCCAGTTCACTTTCCGTGGCGGTCGGCAGCCTCAGCACCGGGCCCGCCCCCATTATCCAACCGTTCACCGGTTCTTTGGACGCAAGGAAGAAACTCTGGTTGGTGTCCCCCAGGCCGGTACGGCTGCGCTGATTGTTGCCGGTAGCTTCGGCATAAATGATGGGAAGAATGGTACGGGAAACAAGAACCAGGTTCGACCCCAGTTCGATCGGAAGGACCGGTTGCATATTCAGGGTGTAGCGCAGTTTATTGGACCCCCCAAAATCGAACCGGCTTTCCAGCGGGACGGTGATCAGGTCGGCGACCGGATTCTGCAGTTCCTTGGCCAGCTCGGCATCCTGGCTGGAACCTTGTGCCCGGGCCACGGAGCAGAGCCCCATTAACACAACAAATAACGCAGCAAATACCGTTTTTCTGCCTGTATCGACAATGTGCACTCTCATTTTCCCTCCTCGGTGAGCACCAGCAAAGACGCTGCGCCATGATGGAGGAGCAATGATCCGCCCCTCATGCATCGACATGGACGACCTTGTTCAACGGTGCCCCAGAAACAGGCAGCATTAGATTTCAACGATCCGGGAATTTAAACTCCTTGTAATTGGCGGTGCCGAACAGGGAAACTGACCGAAATTTTGCAGTGGCAAAATCAATCTTGCTCAGGTCGATCTTGCGGATGTCGTAGTTGTCGTAGGTTCGGAAATAGTAGACACGATTCTTGAGGTCACTCACCACCGCATAGGAAGTGAACTGGGGATGGTTGCTTACCCACCTCCAGTAAAGAACACCCTGGGGAAGGTCCACCGTGTTGATCATGGACCAAGCGCGGTTGACGGCGGCGGTATCGGTCGGCACCTTCGCCTGCGTGGAGTTCAGCGCAGCCATCCGGCAAAACTTCCCTTTCGGCGAAAAATCAAAAGCCTCAAAGGTCTCTTCATTGAATGGCTTACCCTCATATTTCGACCAGTTCTTGAGCTGTTCTTCATACCGCGGGTCATTGGTCATTGCCCCGACCTTGTTTTCATGAATTACGGTTTTGCCGTCAATGAACTCCACGACCACCGACCGGCCAGTGGAGTCAGTGATGGCGAAATGAAGCGCCAAGACAAGCCCTGGGGTAACAGGGTGGTCGGATGTATAAAAGACATTCGTTTTAATAAAAGCGACCGCTTCATCCACCGCCTTGGTGTTCCCCAGCACATACGCAAGCAGTGTTGAAATGTGATGAGCGCCCTTTACTTTTTCCGAATATTTGCTCTCGTCCAGCCACAAGGCACTACAAGCCAGCCCGTGCTCATTCAGCCCATCGCTGAACCCCGGGCCGCCATGGCTCATTCCCACAAACCCGTATTTCGTTTTAAGTGATTCGAGCTTGTAATCCCGCGGCACGATGGTTATCTCTCCCTGCAAGTCTCCGGGCCATTCCATCGTCCGACCGACAAAACTATTGCCCAGATCGTTGCGGAATTCAAACCATGTGCATGCCGAAACTTCGGCAATAAGGCCTATCATGATGATGGCGCAAGCCATCCCAAAACCTGAAAACATGGTTTGCAGTCTCATTTTCATAGAACTTCCTCCGAGGGTGTTGTTATTTTGTTGTCCTGGTTATATCCCGTCAGAGTAGGTACTCCGGCCATTCATCATGGTCAGCTGCAGCTAGGTCGCGGCGAGATTTCCGGGGGGACATCAAACAGAACTACAACAGCGAATGTGTGACCTTCCCGTCCATCATGGTCTGCATAACCCTGATGGAGTGGATCGTATGGGTAGGAACCTTGAACATGTCCTTTTCAAGGAACACCAGGTCCGCCTTCTTGCCGACTTTGATCGAGCCGATCTGGTCTTCCATCCGGAGCTGATAGGCGCCGTTGATCGTGTATGCCTTGATCGCATCTTCGATGCTCATGCGCTGGCGCGCGACCATGATGTTGTCGTTGGGGTGGCCGGGACGCTGGCGCGTGACGGCCGCCTCCAAGTGCAGCAGTGGGCCGATCTCCGTGATATCGACGCCTCCCAGGTCCGCGCCGATGGTAAAGGTCGCGCCCGAATGGACCAGGTCGCCGTAGGGGAGGAGTTCTTCGTCAAACCGCTTCGCGCCAAGTTTGCGCTGGTACCGGTCATAGTCCACGCCGTTGTAATCGGTCGCCCACAGCGGCGTTCCGTTCGTGATGATGCCGAGCTTCCGGAACCGCGGTACGTCCGTGGGATGGACCAGCGACAGATGGCACATCGTGTGGCGTCGTTCCTGTGTGCCGAGGCGCTTCTGCACATTTTCGAACGCGTCGAGGATGATACGGATCGAAGCGTCGCCATCCGCATGAATGTGCATATCGAAGCCAGCTTTTTGCGCCGCCTCGATCTGTGCCTCGACCTGCTTTGGCGTAAAAAACATCTCGCCTCCGGCCGAGCCGTCGGCGAACGGCTCCAGGAGCTTGGCGGTGCCGCCAATGAATGTTCCCTCGGTCCACATCTTGAGGGCCCCCACGCGCACATGCTCGGAGCGATACATCTTGCTCCATTCCACAAGTTCGTCGGCGATGGCCTGCGGGTCGTCGCTGGGGTTGCGTGTATAGACGGTGGTAACGATGCGGAGCGGTAAGGTGCCCGCTTTATCGCGCTTGATGAGATCATCCATGACCCAGGCCTGGTCGCCGCTTTTGGGGCTGAGAAGGAAGCCGCAGTCTAGATAGGTGGTCATTCCCAAAGCCGGTGCGGCGTCGATGGTCAGATGTTGGGACTCGCGAACTGCTTCCGGCGACGTCATGCCGCACACGCTCAGGATCGGAAAGGCTGCGCCCTCGATGGCAAGGCCAGACAGCGTGCCGTCCGGGTTGCGCGTATAGTATTGCTTACCGGGGTCCGGATCGGGGGTGCTCGCGCTGAGGCCCGCAGCCTTCATGGCAGCGGTGTTGAACCATGTCTCGTGCATATCCGCACTCATGAGATACATTGGGCGGTCGCCGGTAACCTCGTCGAGCCACTCGCGGCGGGGACGTTCTTCGCCAAAGGTGTCGTGCAACGCCCAACCGAACCCGCGCAGCTTCGCTTCCGGAGGCTGCTTGGCGATCCACTCGCGGATAGCCTTGAGAACGTTGTCCTTCCCCTTGATCCCGCCGATGTTGATCCCGAGCTTGGTGACGCCGAGCGTGGCCAGATGGTCGTGGCTGTCGATGAAGCCAGGCAGTAGCATACCGCCTTTCAGGTCCACGACGCGCGTCTTCGGGCCTTTCCACTTCCCGACATCCTTGGAGCTGCCGACAAAGACGATCTCATTGCCCCGCACCGCGACCGCTTCCGCCTTTGGGTTGGCAGTGTCGATGGTGTAGACCAGGCCGCCCTTGTAGATCCAATCGGCCTTGCCGTTACTTGGCGAAGGCGATTGAGCAAACAGCATTTGAGGTAACAACACAAAAAAAGTTGCAACAATTGCAAGACTTCGTAAAAATTCTCGACGTATCATAGGCTTCTCTCCTTTTGTAGTGTATTGCCTATTGCATTTTCGAATACGGCATACATATCCGGCAAAAGCAGGATTTGGAAAGTACCGGCTATTGCGCCTGACAGGTCATGTTGGGCTTCATTTTAGTGGTTTACTTAATGTCCCATAACTCATCGGGCTTGCTGACTTTCAGTTTTTGGGTCACATCACCAGTATGGGGCACCATTGTTGCCGGTTTTTCCTGACCGTTCGAGGTGGCAACAACCAACTTCCGCAACGGGGCTCCCGGACGCAGATCCAGTTTAGTCAGGTCTACATAATACGGACTCAGCAAGCGCGGCACGTCGACGTAATAACGCTTCGTCTTCAAGTCAGCCACGGCGCTCCAGCCGGTAATGTCATAGACATTGGTGACATTGGGTTCAGCGAATGGCATCGCCGTTGCCACACTTCTAGTGATTCTGAACGTCCACTCCCGCGCCTCATCAATTTCCGAGGCCTTAGGCGCCTGATCCAGGTAGTAACCCACACGGGCAATCCGGTCTTCGGAAGAATAAGTTCCGGGCAAAAACACCGGGGTGCCTTTTGTGTGGATGCTAATCCCGCGGTAATAGTCCCGCACGGCCAGCATGCCACCGTAGTTCAGGGTCGGAACAGAGGGTTCATTGGCAGTCACGTTATATTGTTTGCCGTGGTAGATTTTCATCGTCCCCTTTTCCCACTGGAAAACGGCGTTGTCACCGCTGGCGTCGGTGAGGGTCAGCATTAAATTGAAACCGCTGCCATTGGGCAGTTTTATCGGCATGGGCGTCACATTAATGTTATTCAGCCCTTTAATTGCCTCTTCAACGGTGGCGAAATTATCAAGCACATACTGCAAGGTGAAAAAGAGGTTAACATCCTTGCGCTCGGGCAATGGCTTTGCATATTGAGCAAGGCTGTCCAGCGTAAACGAGCCTGACAGGCCCTTTTCATTCATCCCGTCACCAATGCCGCCACCAACGGTGACGACCGTGCTGCCATACTTGGAAACCCACTGTAGATCGTTCGGCCCGTGTAACGGATCGGCAGCAGTCCGTCCGGCCTGCCCCGAACGTTTCAACCCGGCGGGTAACACCCACAAGTCGTGATTAATGCCACGATCCCAATCCCAGTTTCTGCCGGTGAGAACGAAGTCGTTGGCTCCCTGATACGTAAAGCGCGTGCAGCTTTCAGCCGACGGCAGGTTAAGCGCAACGGCAGACAAAAGTACCAGCGAGAATAATGTTTTTTTCATAAATTTATTGCTCCTTTTGTGGTAAATCTAAGACATATGCCGCTTCAATCGTATAAGCCTTGAGCGTCTGATCCAGGGTGATCTACTCATTTTCAGGCGACAAAATGGAGTCTATCCTTGTGGGAAGACTGCTCGGGCTTCTCGAACAAAAAGGGCTCTGAGCTTATCCCAAAAGTCTCCCCCCAGAACGAACAGGCTGACAAAAAACATACCGTCTGCACACAAATTTACCCAAAGCCGCCAAGAGGAGGCGTCTGGAAGCCATTCCGGCGCATAAGCCATTATATAGGTAGGCAGGACGGGCAAAATGAATAGGACGAGCCCTATCGCATGCCGCCCTCTTCCTACAGCCCCCGAAGGTTTTATTCTGCCGAACCAGCCTCTCGCCTTCGCCATAATACGCTCGAAATTCTCCTTGCCCATTATAGCAACAGCGGGAATTGCCATTATCTCAAAGCCGAAAAACAACACGCCACCCAACACTGTTTTTACGGCAGAAGGCCAAGATGTCGCTGATAGAGGATAGATTCCCACAGGAAGAATAAGTCCTATGACCAAGAGAATTATCCCGGTAACAAGTCGTTTATCAGAACTCATCACTTTCACCTCCTGTGTTTTAGGCTCTGAATACTCACACCGTAATCCATCCCGTTTTGCATCTACTGATTACTCACATCCCATCACGAAAGGTGATCTTCCCGTTCATCATGGTGAGATCGATCTTCGTGGTGCTAATGTCTTTAGGAGCAATCTGATGCAGGTCTTTGTCGATGATGACGATATCCGCCAGCTTGCCGACCTTCAACGAGCCGATCCGGTCTTCCAGGCCCAACACATATGCAGCATCAACCGTATACGCCTTGAGGGCCTGATCCAGGGTGATCCGCTCATTTTCAGGCGGGAGAACGGCCCTGAATTGCGTCTTTCCGTACTGAGGCAAAATCGCCCGCATCATCGCCACTTGGATCGAGTCCAGTGGTTTATAGGTAGAGACATAACCCGCTGCAGGCCAGTCCGATCCGAATGCAACGCGTCCACCAGCCTTCAGGACTGAGTTATGACGGAAGAATTCCCGGAAAGCCACATCCTGCCCGACAATCTCAGCCGTCCTTTTAATGGTGGGGTCAGGCGTAGCCCACTGGGCCGAGCTCTGCATGGTCACGTTCAGCTTGGCAAAGCGCGGGACATCTTGATCGCTGACGAAGATATTGTGTGCGCTTGCGTGCCGCGACGGGCTGTTGGGGTAAGACTTGCGCGCCTGTTCGACAGCGTCGAGATAGGTGCGGACCGTGCCATCCCCGTAGCAATGGGCATGGGTATCGACGCCATTAGCTTGCGCTTTGAGTACCGCGGCTTTGACCAGCTTCTCATCTATCGCGAACTGGCCAAGGAAGCCGGGTCGGTCGGCATAGGGTTGGAGCATGACCGCCGTATGCTGGGCCTCGCCGCCGTCGAACATGATCTTCAGAGTCCGGGCTTGCACGAGCTCCGAATTGAACTTCTTGCGCAACTCCAGTACCTTGTCAACGGGGTCGGTGATTGCCGGATCGTTCCAGTAATAGCTGGCGACGATCCGCACCGGCAACGTATTCTTCTTCTCCAGTTGCTGGTATCCCTCAAGACCGCGGTCGGTCGGTATCGTGCCCATCCCGGCATCCCACGCGGCCGTAATTCCGGCAGCCGCAAACTCCTGGAATTTTTCAGCAGCAGCCGCGATCACGGATTCAGGCGTGGGAGGGTTCAGCTTAGCCATTACCTGCTGTTCGGCAAGGGTCTCCACGACCCAACCGGTCGGCTCGTTGGTTTTGGGATCGCGCTGGAAGAAACTTACGCCCGGAGCGGGGTCAGGAGTCTTGGCATCAATTCCGGCCAATTTGAGCGCTTTGCTGTTGACCCACGCGCTGTGGGCGTCAATGGCAACCAGCATCACCGGCTTGTCGGGAAACAACTTGTCCAGATCTGCCTTGTTTGGGCCGGTCGTTGAAAACAGGGTATATCGCCAGCCAAAACCCTGGATCAGCTTGGCATCCGGGTGAGCATCCGCCCAGGTTTTCACTCTTGCCAGGACATCGGCCACGGAGTCTGATTGCAGGTCGGCGCCGCCGGCAAGAACGGCCAATGTAGGATGAATGTGTGATTCGACAAAGCCCGGTAACAGCATTTTGCCCTTCAGGTCGATGACCTTTGTCTTCTTCCCGATAAGGGCTTTAGCTCCCTTGGTGCTCCCCACATAGGAGATCTTTTTCCCCGTGACTGCGACCGCCTCGGCTTTCGGGTTCTTGTTCTCAATGGTGTAGACCGCGCCGTTCTTGAATACGTAATCGGCCATTTCGGCGGAAATGACGCCCTTACCAGGCAACAGGATAGCCATGCAGAGACCCAGAATGCCCCACCATCTCTTCAGCACATTCATTTCGTTCTCCTTTCTCCGGAGTTACTCCTGCCTATTTCTGTTGATTCTGGAACAGACTATTTTTCTTCATATCCGCCGTGACCACCCCCACGAAATCCCGGATAGCGGTATCTAAGGAGTCGGGTTCTTTGGTTTCCGTAATCGCGGTCCAGAGCATCTTGTCAGATACCGCGTACAAGTTCGACTCCACGACGTACGCCTTTTGGCCGAAGGTATAACCCGGACTGCTGACCACGCCGTAGCTATGGGCAAAGTAGGCGCCGAAGCGGTCGTAATAGAGCGGCCGCTGGCGGCCGCTGGGATAGGCATCGAGGACATAGACCCTTTCATTCTTTACATCCACAAGGTGGGTTACCAGAACCGAATCCCTGCCCATTTCCGGCAGTTTTACCTTGACCGCCTCCGGCACGATTTTCGTCTCGTCCGGGAAAGTCCGGTAGCTCTGCTCGGCATCGACCCCCAGCGCCGCCAGTTGCCGCACGTATTCATCCTCGATCTTGTGGCGAAGGGCATCCTGCTGGGCCAAAGCAATGACGAGCAGCTTCCCGGCGCCTCCTGCCGAAAGCGACGGGTCATGCCAGGAAGTGACGAGCCGGGTTGCAGAACACCCGGACAGAAGGAAACCTGCTAGCGCCAGTACTATGAAACTCTTCATCAATCCGTTCATTATGACCTCCTTCAATTGGTTTGACCGGAACCGCATCAGTATCTGATTGCCGAGGCTGTTCCTATGCCTCACGTTCACCGATGCCGCTAAGGCCGTGACTCTATTTTGGGTTTTGACCTAAAATTTGATGTTGGTTCGCAGCGAGGTAAACACCGCATTGGGAGCATCCGCCAGAAACGGTCTGACCCATTGAATGTCCGCCGAGACGTGGAGCCAGGGCGTTACGGCAACATTATAGAAAGCCTCCAAGCCCTGTTCGTCACGCAACCGTAAAAGTGGGGCGAGTCCCCGGACTAAATAGTCGCTCAATGAATTCCGGAACAGTGACAACTTTATCCGAGCACAACCCATCACCGTGGGTAATCCGGCCGTTCATCATGGTCAGCTTCACCTTTGTGGTACTGATCTCACCGGGCGGCCCTACTGCTTCGTGCTGGTCTGAGCCCAATTTCCCGGATTGATCACGAGCGTGCCGCTCGAAAAGTCCAGAACCAATGGATAGCGCGATGCTGAAGCAATGGTGAACTTATCCAGCGTTTCCGACACGGGAACCAGTTCGACACGCTTTTCGCGGCCAATCGCATAAGCATCGCGTTCTCCAATGGCTTGCGCGAACAGCTTGCCATCCTTGGCCGTGATTTCCACAGTGACAAAGCGGCTGAATTTATATTTCCCGGCATATTTTCCTGGCAATGGTACCGTAACGGCTACCGGTTGCGGCTGCCGGGGCTGCTCGGGTACGGACGATAAAATCGCGTCCCACATCACTTCGGAGGCAATGGCCGGAATAAGGGCAATCGCTTTCGTGCGTTCTTTTTCACCTTGGGGCAAATCAACCTCGCCGGTGGAAACAGCAAACAGCACGTCGCCATCCCATTCGGTGGCATAAGGCTGCAACCCACGGGACATGGAGGTGTGAACCTGTGTTGCCAGCCGTTGAAGATCTGCAAAGGGAAGCTTCTGGTTGACTACCACCAGGCTGATGGTGGTGTTTTGAGTCGGCTTGGTTTCTGCCGGGCCGCCTCCCCCCTTTTCCCGCATCATTTTGAGCAGGCCGGCGATGTCCATATTGGTCGGCCAAGCAGGGTCAGGGTAACCCGCCTTAATGTGCCCTCCGCGATCCGCTACCACGCCCAAGGCATTGACCACGGCAAAGCACGCGATCTTGAGGCTGCCATTCTCATAATAGGCGCCACCCTGCCCGGAATGTGCGTTTAAGCCAAAAAAGTAGCCCGTCTTGGCAAATCGGCCTGCGCCGGCAGAACCAACCCTGAACACGCCTGGTTTTGCCGCGCGGAACGCGGCCTGGGCAAGCCGCTTATCCGGATAAACCTCGTTCAAACGCCGGTCGCCCATATCATAAATGATGGCGCCTGTTGCATACGCCACATCGCCCAAAATGCCGGTACGCAACTGATCGTCCTTCAGGGCCGTCGTCACCGCCGTGGTGGATTCGAGGCCGTAGAAAGACCCCCCGGAAAGAACAACCGCATCCACCGAGGGCTTGTCGCGGCCAAGGCGCAGCCAGTCGGTGTTGACTGTTCCCGGTTCGCCTCGCACGTCATATGCCGCAGACACCTTCCGGCCAAAACGGAATACGGTCACGCCCGTCGGCCCTTCCTTGTATTCGGCGGTGCCAATTCGGATCATCGGCCAGTCGAATTTGAGTTCCTTGCCACCCATGTTGATGATGGGTTGGAGATTGGACTGCTCGTTGGGAATTGAGTCGTCAGAGAGCGCAAAGGCGCTGGTCGTCAGCACCGTGCTGGCGGTCACTACGGCCAGAAACCGCCCCCACCTAGTCATCTGGCTTGCCGTCGTCCGATTAGGAGTGAAAGAACGTTTAACGGCTTGGGATTGTTCCTTGCACGCGGCAGATATGACGTTCAATTCTCTATTCATCAATAAACCTCCAAGCGATAGTGTTATGATGTGGTGAACGCAAATATATGCATCGACAAAAATATTCTTCAGGCGAACTTGAGTCCCACCACCCCCGCAATTATCAGACCTGCCGAGGCAATGCGCAGGGAGGTGGCCGCATCACCAAAGGCCGCAATCCCTACCGCAAAAGTGCCTGCCGCACCGATACCGGTCCATACCGCATAGGCTGTCCCCATGGGTATTACACGCTGAGCCAGGAACAAGAGTGCGCCGCTGACCGCCATGCAGAGTACGGCAAAGCCGATTCCGAGCACTCCCCCCAGTTTGAGCCCTACCGGCCAGCCGATTTCACACACTCCAGCCAGGATGAGATATGTCCACGCCACAAGTCACCTCCAGTGCTGCTCAACATATGTTTAAAATTATTTTTTAATATTTATGTATTACACCATAAACACTAACAAACATTTATTATTGCGCAACCGCTCCTATATTCGCCATCAGACAAGGATTCGGGAAGCTCGATGCGCGCCCCGGCCTCAATACTGAGTTAAAAACATTGCGGAATGAGGTAGGCTGAAAAGAATGGACACCAAGT
>MTLD01002662.1_pt2 | contig 38669 bp, 32 predicted proteins | sample 1982471 | NCBI WGS metagenome assembly MTLD01 (sample SAMN05712604, study PRJNA340218) | biofilm metagenome | isolation source: sample SPM anode biofilm adapted to -50 mV | place: USA | collected 2012-02-03 | reverse complement strand
GACTACGAATCTGAGGGTCGGGCGTTCGAGTCGCTCCGGGACCACCAGTCACTGCAATACTTAGGCCCATCCAGTCGGATGGGCCTTTTCCTTTGTCCTGCATCCTTCCTGCATCAGTCGTGCTGGGTCAGGGCTCGAGAAGACAAGCGGACGCTTCGTTGCCGGAGAGCGGAAGGACTAATTCAGGTCCGTCATTTCGCACATCACCGACAGCCTGTCCCACGGGATGGGCCGCCATTCCCTCGGCAGGGCAGGGCACCAGCAGTGGCCTCAACTCGCGTGTCTGGGCCGCAGGGTCCAGCCAGAGGGGCCAGGCCTCACGCGGGAGGATCACGGGCATGCGGTTGTGGATGGGGGCCATCAGGGTGTTGGGCTCCGTGGTGATGATGCAGGCGCTGACCATCACCTCGCCGTGGGGCCCGTGCCAGTCCTCCATCAGTCCTGCGAAGGCGAAGGGCTCTCCGGCGTTCGCGGGGTGGATGTAGAAAGGCAGCTTGGCGCGGCCCTCCGACTTCCACTCGTAGAACCCTGAGGCAGGGATCAAGCAGCGCTTGCGCCGGAAGGCGCCCCGGAAGGAGGGTTTCTCCTCCAGCGTCTCAGCCCGGGCATTGATCGGTTTGGAGAAGGCGTTGGGATCCTTCACCCAGCCCGGGATGAGTCCCCAGAAGGCCACATCCGCCACACGCTGATCCCGCTCAGGCCGAACGATGACGATGTACTGCCCAGGGGCGATGTTGTAGCCCTCGCGAATCGTGAAGCCAGGCGGCACCAGCCCGAAGGCTTCTGTCAGGGACGAGGCGGTGAAGGTGAAGGTGTAGCGGCCGCACATGGGGAGGATGATGCCCGAGGGGCGGCCAGGAGGCCCCCCCTATGTGGATCCGGCTCCCCCCCGGGGTCATTTTTGTCTCGATGCCCACTCCATTACTTGAGCATTGAAATTCTGGCCCCGAGGGGATGATCTCGGTTGGCTACTGGGCATAGAGAGACGTCACCACGCCCCCGCTGAAGCCTGGTGGTTGGGCCCGCCTCGTGGCAAGCGTTGAAGGAACGTGTCAACCTTCGCGCCGGCCGGAAGATAGTCATCCCGGCGGGATCGGCGCATTTGCGATCCAGTTGGCAAAACACTTCGGTGCCAAGATGTTCGCTATCGGCCCCAAGTCCACGAAATCGGAGGATCGGGCGTTCGAGTCGCTCCGGGGCCACCACCTAGAACCCCCTGATGCCCAGTGCTGACGGGAGTTTTCACGTTCAGCCGGAGGATTGGGGACCGGGGATCGGGCACGCGACCCGTTACCCGGAGCCTCTGGGGATGCTGGAGACCAGGACCCAGTCCGTGATCAGGCCGGATTCCCGGGCGGCGGATCAGGGCGGGAACAGGCGTTGGGGCGCGCGTGCAGGCATCGATCGCGGCGTGGCCCGCCTGGAGGAGGTGGGTCCGGTAGAACGCAATCGCTTGATCCCGAAGCGGCCTTGCTTCAGGTTTGAAGGATGGCGTATTCCTAGACCCCCCTCGGGCAATCCCGGGTCTACGAAGTGCGCTGAAGGAGCTTTCCGATGCGCAGATCCTTCCGAGGCGGAATCGTTCCCCTGGCCGGCCTGGTGGCGGCCGGCGGATTGTTGACCGGTTGCGGCAAGGCAGAGCCGGCGAGGGCCACCCCTGAAGTGGGGGTGATGGTGGTGCAGCCCCAGCGAGCGGTGCTGACTTCCGAGCTGCCGGGGCGTGTCTCCGCCTTCCAGATGGCCGAGGTCCACCCGCAGGTGAGCGGCATCGTCCAGAAGCGGCTCTTCACGGAGGGCAGCAACGTGAAGGAGGGCGACGTCCTCTACCAGATCGATCCGGCACCGTACCAGGCCGCCCTCAACACGGCCCAGGCCTCCCTCGCCCGGGCGGAGGCCAGCCTTCCCGCGATCCGCAAGCGGGCCGAGCGCATCCAGCAGCTGCTCGCCACGAACGCCGTGGGGCAGCAGGACTCCGACGATGCTGCCGCCGCGCTCAAGCAGGTGGAGGCCGAGGTGCAGACCGGCCGGGCGGCCGTCGATGCCGCCCGGATCAACCTCGGCTACACCCGCATCAAGGCGCCCATCTCCGGGCGCAGCGGGAAATCCACGGTGACTCCCGGGGCGCTCGCGGCCGCCTACCAGGGACCGGCCTTCACCACCATCCAGCAGCTGGAGCCGGTCTATGTGGACTGCCCCCAGTCGAGCACGGCGATCCTGGAGATGAGGCGGGCCCTCGCCTCCAACCGGATGAAGGGGGTTCCGGCCGGACAGGCCCGGGTGAAGCTCCTCCTCGAGGACGGAACCCCCTACTCCCAGCCCGGGACCCTCAAGTTCTCCGATGTGACCGTGGATCCCAGCACGGGCTCCCAGAACCTCCGCATGGTGTTCCCCAACGCGCGCCTGGCACTGCTGCCGGGCATGTACGTGCGGGCCATCGTGGAGGAGGGCGTGATGGAGCAGGCCATCCTCGTTCCCCAGCAGGGGGTGACCCGCGATCCGAAGGGCAACGCCATCGCCATGGTGGTGGGCGGGGATGGGAAGGTGGAGCAGCGCATGCTCCAGGTGGACCGCGCCATCGGCGACCAGTGGCTGGTCCGGGAAGGGCTCCGGCCCGGCGACCGCCTGATCCTCGACGGTCTCCAGAAGATCCGGCCGGGCGTATCGGTGAAGGCGGTCCCCTTCGACGCGAATTCCGCTCCGTCGCCGGCGAAGTAGAGGAGCCGCGCCATGGTCAATTTCTTCATCGACCGGCCGGTCTTCGCCTGGGTGGTGGCGATCATCATCATGCTGGCCGGTCTGCTGGCCATCAGGACGCTGCCGATTTCCCAGTACCCGCCGGTCGCGCCGCCTTCGATCTCCATCGACGCGTTCTATCCCGGGGCGTCGGCCCAGACCGTCGAGAACACCGTCACGCAGATCATCGAGCAGAAGATGACGGGCCTCGACGGCCTCCTCTACGTGAGCGCCACCAGCGATTCAGCGGGCCACGCCAGCATCGCCCTCACCTTCAAGCCCGGCACCGACCCCGATCTGGCGTGGGGCAAGGTCCAGAACAAGCTCGACCTGGCCAAGGCCCTGCTGCCGCAGACCGTGCAGCAGATGGGAATCCGCGTCACCAAGTCAACCCGCAACTTCTTCATGATCCTGGCCCTCACCTCCACGGACGGCCGGTACAACGCTTACGACCTGAGCGACTACCTCTCCTCTAACGTGGAGACGGTCCTCAGCCGGGTGGAGGGCGTTGGCGAGGCGCAGTCCTTCGGCACCCAGTACGCCATGCGGATCTGGATGGACGAGAACAAGATGGTCGGCTACCGGCTGACCCCCAGCGACATCCGGCAGGCCGTGCAGACCTACAACACCCAGGTGTCCGCGGGCCAGGTGGGGGGCCTTCCCGCGATCAAGGGCCAGCCCCTGAACGTGACCCTGAACGTCCACCAGCTGCTCCAGACCCCGGACCAGTTCGGGGAGATCCCGCTCCGCATCAACCCCGACGGATCCACTGTGCGGCTGCGGGATGTCGCCCGCATCGAGCTGGGGACGGAGTCCTACGAGAGCGAGGTGAACCTCAACGGGAAGCCCGCCTCGGGCATGGCCATCCGCCTGGCCTCAGGCGCCAACGCCCTGAACACGGCCAGGCTCATCAAGGCGAAGGTGGATGAACTGTCCACCTATTTCCCCCAGGGCGTGAAGGCCGTGTATCCCTACGAGACCACGCCCTTCGTCTCCGTGGCCATCGGCGAGGTGGTGAAGACGCTGATCGAGGCCATCGTCCTCGTGTTCCTGGTGATGCTACTGTTCCTCGGGAACTTCCGGGCCACCCTCATCCCCACCATCGCCGTGCCCGTGGTGCTGCTGGGCACCTTCGCCGTGCTGCAGTACGCGGGCATGTCCATCAACATGCTCACCATGTTCGCCATGGTGCTCGCCATCGGCCTGCTGGTGGACGACGCCATCGTGGTCGTGGAGAACGTCGAACGCATCATGCACGACGAGGGCCTGCCGCCCCTGGAGGCCACCCGGAAGTCCATGGGCCAGATCACGGGGGCCCTGGTGGGGATCGGGCTCATCCTGGCCGCCGTGTTCGCGCCCATGGCCTTCTTCGGCGGATCCACGGGGATCATCTACCGCCAGTTCTCCCTCACCCTCATCACCGCCATGCTCCTGTCGGTGGTGGTGGCCCTCATCCTCACCCCCTCCCTCTGCGTGACGTTCCTGCGTCCGGTGGCCAAGGGCCACGAGGCGGCGGAAACGGGCTGGAAGGTCACCCGGCCCTTCTTCCTCTGGTTCGACCGGACCTACTACCGCCTGCGCGACCTCTTCATCCGGCAGCTCGGCCGGGTCCTGGCGCTCCGCCTGCGGTACGTGGCCGTCTATCTCGCCATCGTGGTGGGCGCGGGCCTGATCCTCATGCGCCTTCCCACCGCCTTCCTGCCCGAGGAGGACCAGGGCATCCTCATGGTCCAGGTGAGCCTCCCCGCAGGCTCCTCCATGGAGCGGACCCAGGCGGTCATGGCCGATGTCCAGCGCTACTTCCTCGAGGAACACAAGGACGCGGTCGATTCCTGCATGTACGTCTCGGGCTTCAGCTTCGCCGGCCGCGGCCAGAACAACGGCATGGCCTTCGTGAAGCTGAAGGATTGGAAGCTGCGGACCCGAGCCAGCCAGCGGGCGGAGGCCGTGGCGAGGGATGCCATGAAGGCCTTCGCCGGACGCCGGGACGCCATGGTCTTCGCCTTCGCCCCGCCGGCCATCCTGGAACTGGGCAGCGCCACAGGCTTTGACTTCCAGCTCCAGGACCGGGGCAGCCTCGGCCACGCCAAGCTCATGGAGGCCCGGAACTCCCTGCTGGGCATGGCTGCGAAGGATCCCGTGCTGAGGGCTGTCCGGCCCAACGGCCTGGACGACCAGCCGGAATACAACATCAAGGTGGACGAGGCGCGGGCCGGCGCTCTGGGCGTGCCCTTCGCCGCCATCAACGACACCTTGTCCACGTCCTGGGGCGGCACCTACGTCAATGACTTCATCAACCAGGGCCGGGTGAAGCGCGTCTACCTCCAGGCCGATGCCCCCTTCCGCATGCAACTGGAGGATCTGGACAAGCTCTACGTCCGCAACACCGCGGGCGGGATGACGCCGCTCTCAGCCTTCGCCGACGGGAGGTGGTCGTTCGGTTCCCCCAACCTCCAGCGCTACAACGGCTTCCCCTCCATCGAGATCCAGGGTGAGCCGGCCTCGGGCCGGAGCACCGGGGAGGCCATGAAGGCCATGGAGGACATCGCCTCCAAGCTGCCCGCCGGCATCGGCCACGAGTGGACCGGCCTCTCCTACCAGGAGAAGCAGTCCGGCTCCCAGGCTCCGGCGCTGTACGCCGTGTCCGTGCTGGTGATCTTCCTGTGCCTGGCAGCCCTCTACGAGAGCTGGTCGGTACCCATCTCCATCCTGTTCATCCTGCCCATCGGCGTCTTCGGCACCGTCGTCGCCACCTGGATGCGCGGGCTCACCAACGATGTCTACTTCCAGATCGGGCTCCTCACCACCCTTGGGCTCGCGGCCAAGAACGCCATCCTCATCGTGCAGTTCGCCCAGGAACTGCGGGCCGAGGGCATGGGATTCATGGAAGCCTCGCTGGAAGCCTCCCGCCTGCGCCTCCGCCCCATCATGATGACCAGCCTCGCCTTCTCCCTGGGCGTGCTGCCCATGGCCATCTTCCGGGGGGCGGGCGCGGCGGCCCAGAACGCCATCGGCACCGGCGTGCTGGGCGGCATGCTGGCCGCCACCTTCATCGCGATCTTCTTCATTCCGCTCTCCTACATCCTGGTATCCGAGCGGTTCGGGCGGGAGGCCCGGCCGACCTCCACGGAAACGGATCCTTCCGCGGGGGCGCAGCCATGAGACCGCTCAGGGGTGCCCTGTCATTCCCGCTCCTCCTGGCGCTCACCGGCTGCGTCTCCATGGCGCCGAGGTACCGCACGCCCGAAGCTCCCGTGCCCAAGGCCTGGCCCGGGGGGACGCCCAACCGGGCGGAGGCCCCGGCGCCGCCGACCGGCCAGGTCGCCTGGAAGGACTTCTACCAGAACGAGGGGCTCCGGAAGGTGCTCGACCTCGCGCTGCGGAACAACCGCGATCTGCGGATCGCGGCGTTGAACATCGAGAGGGCGCGGGCGTACTACCGGATCCAGCGCGCCGAGTTCCTCCCCTCGATCAACGCCGTGGGCCAGGGCTTCAGGGAACGGCTCCCCGCCACCGTCTCCTCCACGGGCCGCGCCATGGTCGTCGAGCAGGACTCCGCGACGGTTGGCATCAGCGCTTGGGAGCTGGATTTCTTCGGCCGGATCCGCAGCCTGAAGAACCGGGCTCTGGAGCAGTACCTGGCCACCGAGCAGGCCCGCGACAGCGCGCAGATCTCGCTGCTGGGGGGCGTGGCAAACCTCTACCTCGCCCTCGCCGCGGACCGGGAGGGGCTCCAGCTCGCCAAGGACACCCTGGCCAGCCAGGAGGCCTCGAGCCGGCTCATCCAGCAGCGGTTCGAACTCGGGCTCTCGTCCGAGATCGACGCCCAGCGCGCCCGGATCGGCCTGGAGACCGCCCGCGGAGACCTGGCCCGGTACACCCGCGCGGTGGCCATGGACGTGAATGCGCTCGACCTCCTGGTCGGAACGCCGGTGCCGGCCGACCTCCTTCCCACCGCGCTGGGGGGCGTGTCGGCGATGAAGGATCCCGCACCGGGGCTCCCCTCGGAGGTGCTTGCCCAGCGTCCCGACATCCTCGCGGCGGAACACCAGCTCCGCGCCGCCAACGCCAACATCGGCGCCGCCCGGGCGGCCTTCTTCCCCCGGATCGCGCTGACGGGGAGCACGGGCTCCATGGCCGGCGAGCTGTCGGGGCTCTTCAAGGGCGGCTCGGAGACCTGGACCTTCGCCCCCCAGATCGTCCTTCCGATCTTCGACACCGGCGCGCGGCGGGCGAACCTGAAGGTGGCCCACGCGGACCGCGACATCGCCCTGGCCCAGTACGAGAAGACCATCCAGTCGGCCTTCCGGGAGGTGGCGGACGCGCTGGCCCAGCGGGACACCCTGGATGACCAGCTGGCCGCCCAGGAGGCGCTCACTCGGGCCCTCGACCGGACCTACCAGCTGGCCTCCGAGCGCTACAGGGCCGGCCTGGACGGCTACCTCGGCGTCCTGGACGCCCAGCGCTCGCTCTACGCTGCCCAGCAGGGGCTCATCGGCCTCCGGCTGGCCAGGGCCGCCAATCTGGTCTCGCTCTACAAGGTGCTGGGGGGCGGGCGATAACATTCCCCCGGGGGGAGCCATGGACTACGTCAATCTCGGGCGCACGGGTCTCAAGGTCTCGCGGATCTGCCTGGGCTGCATGACCTACGGGGCGCCTGCGTCCGGCGCCCCTCTTCCGGGCCGGCACGCCTGGACCCTGGACGAGGCAGAGAGCCAGCCCTTCTTCCGGCAGGCCCTCGACCTCGGCATCACCTTCTTCGACACTGCGAACGTGTACTCGAGCGGCGCCAGCGAGGAGGTGCTGGGGCGGTTCCTCAAGGCGAATGTCCGCCGGGAATCCGTGGTCATCGCCACCAAGGTCCACGGCGTGATGCGGGAGGAGCCCAACGGCCGCGGCCTCTCCCGCAAGGCCATCCTCTTCGAGGCGGAGGAGAGCCTCCGGCGCCTCGGCACCGATTACATCGACCTCTACCAGATCCACCGCTGGGACGAGGAGACGCCCCTCGAGGAGACGCTGGAGGCGCTCCACGAGCTCGTGAAGGCGGGGAAGGTCCGCTACCTCGGCGCCTCGTCCATGGCCGCCTGGCAGTTCATGAAGGCGCTGGCGCTGGCCGAGCGGCATGGATGGGCCCGGTTCGTATCGATGCAGAACCACTACAACCTGCTCTACCGCGAGGAGGAGCGGGAGATGCTGCCCCTCTGCCGGTCGGAAGGCATCGGCGTGATCCCCTGGAGCCCCCTGGCCCGGGGCCGGCTGGCGCGCCCCTGGCAGGCGGAGGCCACTCGGCGCTACGAGACGGACCAGTACGGCCTGAAGCTGTACGGCCAGACCGAGGCGGCGGATCGGGTCGTGGTGGACCGGGTGGGCCAGGTGGCGGCGCGCCACGGGGTGTCCCAGGCCCAGGTGGCGCTGGCTTGGATGCTCGACAGGCCGGCGGTCACTGCGCCCATCGTCGGCGCGACGAAGCCCCGCCACCTCCAGGACGCGGTGGCCGCGCTCTCCCTGCGCCTGGGCGAAGATGAGGTCGCGCTCCTCGAGCAGCCCTACGTTCCCCACCCGGTCCTGGGGTTCGGCTGACGCGCCTCAGAGCCAGTACCGGGCGAGGGCATCCAGCAGGCGGGAGATGGTGTCCCGGTTATGGTGGCTCCGCAGGTCCGCGCCTGGCAGGGGTGCGAAGGCGGGCACGGGATCGTGGAGGCGGGTGGGCGGGGTCTCGCCCAGCAGGGGCCGCCACCGCTCGACCCAGCCCGGGGGGAGGGCCTCCGGCAGCGGGCGGTCGAACAGGGTCAGGGCCAGGATGGTCCATACCCGGGAGACCACCTGCGCATCGTAGCCTCCGCCGAGGGTGGCGAGGAGCCGCCCCTGGGCGTGCCGGCGGGCCAGGTCGAGGATGCGGTGGTAGAGGGCCTCGAAGGCCTGGGTGGTGAGGGCCAGGTCGCCCATGGGGTCCGCGAAGTGGGCGTCCGCCCCGGCCTGCACCACCAGCACGTGGGGGGAGAACATGGCCAGGGCGTGGGGCACCACGGCGTCGAAGGCCTCGAGGTAGTCCTCGGCGCCAGTGAAGGGCTCGAAGGGCAGGTTCAGCGAGAGCCCGCGCGCGTAGCCGCCCCCCAGCTCCTGGATGTGGCCCGTGCCCGGGAAGAGGTAGTGGCCGGACTCGTGGAGGCTGATGGTCAGCACATGGTCGTTGTCGTAGAAGAGGCTCTGGACGCCGTCGCCGTGGTGGAGATCGATGTCCAGGTAGGCCACGCGCCAGCCGTGGGCCACCATGGCCTGGATGGCCACCGCCAGGTCGTTGTAGAGGCAGAAGCCCGCGGCCCGGTTCCGCTGGGCATGGTGGAGCCCGCCCCCCAGCTGCAGGACCCGCTGTTCGCGGCCCTCCATCAGGAGGCGGGCGCCGTGCAGGGCGCCCCCCACGAGCCAGCGGGCCGCCAGATCCATGCCGGGGAAGATGGGATTGTCCGGGGTGCCCAGGCCGAAGGCCTCCGCGTCCGGCCGGGACTCGCCCCGGTCCAGGGCCTCCACGGCCTCCACGTAGGCGGGATCGTGGACGGAAAGGATCTCCTCCCGGGTGGCCGCCGGGGCCGCCACGGGATCCAGCTCCACCCCCAGCTCCCTCAGCAGGTCCAGCAGCATTTCGAGCCGGGCGGGCGTGAAGGGGTGTTCGGGGCCGAAGTCGTACTGCGCGTACTCCGCGCGGTGGATCAGTGCGGCCATGGCTTGGGCCTGGGCCAGAGGATGCGGAACCCCTCCTGGCGGAGATCCTCCGCCAGGGTGCGGACCTGGCTTGAACCTACCCGGAGCACGGTGCGTACCAGCCGGTCGGCGTCGGGATAGGTGAGGATGGAGTGGATGTTCACGTTCCGCGCGGCGAGGAGGGCCGTGAGGCGGGCCAGTTCCCCCGGCCGGTCGTCCAGGGCCGCTTCGAGGCGGGAGGAGGGCAGGGAAATGCCCGTGAGCTTGATGAGGGTGTCCAGGATGTCCATCCCGGTGAGGATGCCCACCAGCTCCGCGCCGTCCATGACCGGCAGGCAGCCGATCTTGTGCTCGCGCATGATGCGGGCAGCGTCCTCCACCGGATCCAGGGGATCGATGGTGATGGGCGGCCGGCTCATGGCGGTGTGCACGGGCTCGTCGAGCTTCCGGGGTTCAGGGCAGAGGGCGCTGGTGGCCCAGCGGAGGTCGCGGTCGGTGAGGACACCCACCAGACGGTCCCCGTCCACCACCGGAAGGTGGCGGAAGCCGCGGCTGCTGAAGAGGGTGCAGGCCTCCTGGAGAGAGGCCCCGGGTGGGATCGTGACCACGGGACTGTGCATCATTTCCTGGACGAGCATGGGGGGCCTCCGGGTTCAGGCCTGGCGGAACGCCGGGACGGAGAAGGACATGGCATGCCCCGGCAGGAGGGGCAGGGGACCGGCCGGCGCCGGTTCCGCAGTGGGCACGTCCACCTGGGCGCTGAAGGCGTGGATCCAGGGGAGTTCTTCGACCATCTGGGTGAGCCGGCCCAAGGTCTCGGAGAAGCCGCGATGCGCAGGGAGATGGAGCCGCTCGATCACGCCGGCGATGTCCAGGTCCGTCATCGGCGTGATCCGCAGGATGGAGTCCCCGCCCCGGCGGTGGAACCGCCAGATGGGGCCGAAGTCAGGATCCACGGTCAGGGAGAGGATCACCCGCAGGCTGGTCCGCTTGCCCTCCGCAGGGGGCTGGGCGGTCTGGACCGGGAGGCCGAAGTGGCCCAGGAGCGTGCGGGCCTGGAGCCCCTTGAGGGCCAGCGGGGGAGCGTCCTTGGCGGCCCCCTGGAGGGCCTGCTCGACGAGCATCCGGGCCGCCATGGGATCCGTGCCCTCGTAGCCGAGGATCCGTCCGGGGGGGAGCAGGCGGAACCGGGCGTACTCCACGGCCTTGGAGAGGGCCAGAGCCGCCGATTCCGGGAAGCGGTACGAGGGGAAGGTGCGGGCCGAGCCGCCGGCCGGGGCCAGACCCACGGCCACGGCGCCGCTGACGCCCATGAGCGAGAGCAGGGTGGGCTTGGCGAGGCCGGTCCGCCGCTCCGCCTGGATGGCCGCCCGGCGGATGGCCCGGGCCACGGCATTGGGATCGCAGTTGCCCACGCAGGCGAAGGTGGCGATGAGGGCGTCCACCTCCGGGTGCTCCAGGGCCTGCTGGCAGGCCTTCTCGTACTGTTCCGCGGTGGCGGTGGCCTGGAGGTCCACCACCCCGGGCCCGCCGATCTGCATCCCGGCGGATTCGCAGGCGTCGGCGCAGATGGTGGCCACGCCGCCGGAATTGCTGATGATGGCCACGCGGTTGCCCTTGGGGAGGGGCTGGTGGGACAGCAGGAGGGCGATGTCGAAGAGCTCCTCCAGAGTGTTGGCCCGGATGACGCCGGCCTGCTGGAAGAGGGCCTCCACCTCGGCATCGTTCTGGGGGCTGGCGCCGATGTGGGCCTGGGCCATCCGGCGGCCGGCGTGGCTGCGGGCGCTCTTCACGCAGAGGATGGGCTTGCGGTGGGACATGCGCCGGGCCAGGCGCGCGAAGCGGCGGGCGTTGCCGAAGGTCTCCAGGTAGAGCAGGGCCAAGTCGGTGTTCGGATCCTCGTCCCAGTACTGGAGCAGGTCGTTGCCGGAGACATCAGCCCGGTTGCCGGCGGAGACGAAGGTGGAGAAGCCCAGGCCCCGCTCTGCGGCGTACTGGAGGATGACCACCCCCAGGGCCGCGGAATGGCTGAAGAAGCCCACCCGGCCCCGGGGCGGGAGGGCCGTGGCCAGGCTGGCGTTCAGCTGGATCGAGGCGTCCGTGTTCAGCAGGCCCAGGCAGTTCGGCCCCACCAGCCGCGCTCCCCGGCTCCGGACGAGCTTCTCCAGGCGCTCCTGGCGGCGGGCGCCCTCCGGCCCCGTCTCCGCAAATCCGGCCGCCAGCACCAGCAGCCCCCGCGAGCCCATGTCCAGGGCCCGCCGGGCCACGGACAGCACCTTCGAGGCGGGCACGGCCAGGATCACCAGGTCCGGCGCCTCCGGCAGGTCCGACAGGGAGGCGTAGGCCCGGACGCCCTCGATGGCCTGGGCCCGGGGGTTGATGGGGAAGACGGTCCCCTTGAACCGCCCCTGGAGGATGTTGCGGAAAAGGGCGTTGCCCAGGGAGGAGGGATCCCGCGAAGCACCCACCACGGCCACGGTCTTGGGGCGGAACAGGGGCACGAGGGAGTTGGCCACGGCCACCCGCTCCCGCGTGGCGGCGCGCTCCCGCAGGGCCTCCGGGGCGTTGAGTGGGAAGCGGACGTGGATGATGCCACCTTCGAGGGCCTGCCGGGTCTCGAAGCCGGAATCGCGGAAGACACGGACCATCTTCTGGTTCTCGAAGAGGACTTCCGCCTCGAAGCCCACGTAGCCGGCCCCGGCGGCCAACCCGCCCAGCTTCTCCAGGATGAGGGTGGCGATGCCGCGGCCCTGGTCCTCCTCGGCCACGAGGAAGGCCACCTCCGCCAGGTTGCCGCCGTCGCCTACGTAGTTGCCCAGGCCCAGGATGCGCTGCTCCTCGCCCTCGACCGCCAGGAGGCAGGCCCAGCGGCGGGGATCACACTCGCAGAGGTCCTCCACGAACTTCCGCGACACCCGGGCCACGCCGGCCATGAAGCGCAGGGCCAGGGTCTGCCGGGTGCGGCTGTTGATGAACTGCTCCACGCGGTCCGCGTCCTCCGGCGCGGCCAGGCGCAGCAGGATGCTCCGGCCATCCTTCAACAGGACGAATTCCCGGTAGTCGGCGCCGTCGGGGAGGATGGCAAACACGGGTGGCCTCGGAAGGGGGGGAACACGACCACCCTACCAAGAATGGACGGCATGGTGGGGATCTTCAGAGGATCAGCTCCCGAGCAGGCCCCGCACCAGATCGATGGCCTCCGGGTTCTCGAGGGCGCTCAGGTCGCCCGTCACCCGGCCCTCCCGGGCCAGGTCCCGCAGGAGGCGGCGCATGATCTTCCCGCTGCGGGTGCGCGGCAGGGTAGGCGTGAGGATCACGCGGTGGGGCCTGGCGAAGGCCCCCAGCTCCTCGGCCACCCGGCGCACCAGCTGGTCCTCGAGGCCGGGGGTGGCCTGGACGCCGCTGCGCAGGATCACGAAGGCCAGGGGCAGTTCCCCCTTCACGGGATCGGGCACACCCACCACCGCGGCCTCGCTGACGGAGGGATGCCCGATGAGGGCGGCCTCCACCTCCATGGTGCCGATGCGGTGGGCCGCCACGTTGATGACATCGTCCACCCTCCCCGTCACCCAGACCTGGCCATCGGGATCGAGGATGGCGGCATCGAAACTGTTGTAGCGTCCCGGAAAACGGGAGAAGTAGGTGGCCGCGTAGCGCTCGGGGTCGCCCCAGACGCCGCGGACCAAGCTGGGGAAGGGGGCCGTCAGGGTCATCACCCCGAGCTGTCCCGGCGGCACGGGCGTGCCGCCCTCGTCCACCACCTCCGCCTGATAGCCCGGAAGGGGGTGACCGCAGGAGCCGGGCTTGGTGGGGGTCATGCCCACCATCGACGAGGTCCAGCCCGTGCCCGTCTCCGTCTGGCCGTAGGTGTTGTTGAAGAAGATCCGGCCGCCGCCCAGCACGTCCCGGCTCCAGTACCAGGTGTCCGGGTCCAGGGGTTCCCCCACACAACTGATGAGCGTGAGGCGGCCCAGGTCCCGGCCCTCCAGCCAGGCATCCCCGGCCCGGCGGAGCATGCGGAGCGCGGTGGGCGCCGTGAAGAGCTTCGAGATCTTCAGGCGTTCCATGACTTCGTAGAAGTGGCCCGGATCCGGCCAGTCCAGAGCCCCCTCGTAGGCCACCAGCGTCGCGCCGTTCGCGAGGCCGCCCACGAGGGCCCAGATGGGGAAGGTGAGCCAGCCCACATCGGCCGTGCACCACAGCACGTCGTCGGGCTGGGGCAGGAGGGACCATTTGGTGTTGGCGTAGGTGCCCACCAGGAAGCCCAGGCCCGCGTGGATGAGGCCCTTGGGTTTCGCCGAGGTGCCCGAGGTGTGGATGAGGAAGCCCGGCTCGTTGGCTTCCATGGGTTCCGGAGGGCAGTCGGGGGACGCACTCGCCATCAGATCGCCGTACCAGCGGTCGCGGCCGGGGGTCATGGGCGTCGCGCCGCCCATGCGGGGGACCACCACCACGGTCTCGATGGCCTCCACGCCCTCCATGGCCGCGTCCAGGGTCTCCTTGAGGGGCACCCGCTTCCCGCGCCGGACGCTGGCATCGGCGGCCACGACGACCTTGGGCTGGGCGTCCACCAGCCGCTCGTGCACGGCCTGGGCCGAGAACCCCGCGAAGATCACGCCGTAGATGGCCCCGATGCGGTAGCAGGCGTGGCAGGCCACGAAGGCCTCAGGGAGGTTGGCCATGTAGATGGCCACCCGGTCCCCCTTCCCTACGCCCAGCGATTTGAGGACATTGGCGAAGCGGGCGACGCTGTCGAGCAGGCGGCCGTAGGTCCAGGTCTCCCGGGCGCCGTCCTCGCGCTCCCAGTACACGGCCACCCTGTCCGGGTGGATCCGGGCGTGGCGGTCCACGCAGTTGACCGAGACGTTGCCCTGGCCGCCGGGGAAGTAGCGGAAATCCGGGAAGCCTCCCTCCAGGATGCGGTCCCAGGGCCGGGACCATTCGAGTTCGCCGGCGATCTCCGCCCAGTAGGCTTCGGGATTCCGCCGGGCCCGCGCGAGGTAGGCCTCCGCCGCCTCCGGGGACAGGGGCGCCTGGGCCGTGAGCGGACCGGTCGGCGGGATGAGGGGCTTGCCTGCGTGGATGGGGAGATCCTGGTCGGTCATGGCGGGTCTCTCCGGAGAGGTCAGGGGGCGGGGGCGCCGGCGGCCTTCCTGCGCCAATAACGCGCGAGGCCGTGGACGCTCATGAAGGCGGGATCAGCGATCTCGTAGTCCCGGATGGCGTCCCCGGTGAGCCCGTGGCCCGCCAGCAGCGCCTCCAGGTAGGCCTGGAAGCGCGGCACCAGGGTGTCCTCTGCGAGGCCGGCGGCCAGCTCGTCCCGCATCCAGCCGGCGATGCGGTGGAGGTTCTCCTCCAGGGAGTCGAAGTGGGCGAGACCGTCGCGCTTGATGCCGAAGTGGGTGGGATAGATGAAGGCGGGCCGGGCGGCCCGCATCCGGGCGATGGATTCCACCCAGGCCTCGAGGTCAATGTCGGGGGGCGGGAAGGGCGGGATCACGGGGCCGTCGCCGATGCGGATGCCGCCGACGTCGCCCGTGAAGAGGCCGTCCTCCAGGCGGTAGCTGATGTGGTGGATGGCGTGGCCGGGAGTGTGGAGGGCCTCGAATTCCGTATCGCCGATCCGCACGGTTCCGCCGTCCTCGAGGGCGGTGATCTGTCCGGCGGGAATGGGCTCGAGTCGGCCCCAGAGGCGCTCCATGGCGTTGCCGTAGATCCGCTGGGCCGAGCCCAGCAGCTTGGCGGGGTCCGCCAGGTGGGGCGCGCCCTTCGGATGGACGTAGATGCGCGCCCCGTGCCGGGCCAGGCGCCAGGCCGCGCCCGCGTGGTCGAGATGGATGTGGGTGACGAGGACGTGCCGGATGTCCTCAAGGGCGAAGCCCTGGGCCCGGAGCGCGGCCCCGAGATGGTCGTAGAGGGATTCCGGTCCCGTCTCCACGAGGACAGGGCCCTCTGAGGTGCGCACCAGGAAGGCCCCCACGGTGCCCTCGGCCTGGAAGTGCAGGTCCAGCAGGGTCACCCGGCCCTGTGAATCCCCATGGTCCATGCCGTTCTCCTTCGTGTCCGGCCCGCCCGCGGAACCGGGTGCACCGGTTTCGGAGTGGAGCGCCATCGTCAGCCTAGGATTGGAAAGATGACCGGAGCCTACTCCGAGTGAGTCATTGTCGCAAATGGTTAATCAAGTGGTTATATTGAGGTTGGATAACGCCACGTCCCTTGTTGACCGCAAGTCTCCCCGGACCGGATCCGGCTGGACTCGACGGGTGAGATCAGCCTAGATTTGCGCACCACCCCCCATTCCGGAGGAGCGCATGAACGAGCGGGAAGCCTTTCTCGAGGCCCGGGATTTCCTGGTCCGGCACCGGGAGGACCAGGAGGGCGCCTGCCGCGGCTTCCAGTGGCCCCGCCTGACACGGTTCAACTGGGCCCTCGACTACTTCGACGTTGCCGCCGAGGGCAACGACCGCCCGGCCCTCTGGATCATCGAAGAGGACGGCGCGGAAACGAAGGTGAGCTACCGGGAGATGAGCCGCCGCAGCAGCCAAGTGGCCAACGCCCTGCGGGATCTGGGCGTGAAGCGGGGGGACGGCGTCCTGCTCATGCTCGACAACGTCCAGCCGCTCTGGGAGGCGATGCTGGCCTGCATGAAGCTGGGGGCCGTCCTGGTGCCCTCCACCCTGCTGCTCTCCCAGGCCGACCTCCAGGACCGGATCGAGCGGGGCGGGATCCGGCACCTGATCGTGGATGCCGCCCAGACCGCCAAGTTCGACGGCATGGATGGGGGCCTCACCCGTGTCTGCGTGGGCGGCACAGTGACCGGCTGGCGGCCCTTCGAGGCGCTGTACGACGGTTCGCCGGATTTCGCCCCCGACGGTCCCACCATGGCCACGGACCCCATGCTGCTCTACTTCACCTCCGGCACCACGGCCAAGCCCAAGCTGGTGCTGCACACGCACCAGAGCTACCCCGTGGGGCACCTCTCGACGATGTTCTGGATCGGGCTCCGGGAGGGGGACGTCCACTACAACATCAGCTCCCCCGGCTGGGCCAAGCACGCCTGGAGCAGTTTCTTCGCGCCCTGGAACGCCGGGGCCTGCATCTTCGTGTACCGGGCGGCCCGGTTCAGCGCGGCGGCCACCCTCAAGGTCATCGTGGACAAGGGCGTCACCACGTTGTGTGCCCCGCCCACGGTCTGGCGCCTCTTCATCCAGGAGGATCTCAAGGCCTATCCGGTGAAGCTGCGGGAACTGGTCGGCGCCGGCGAGCCCCTGAATCCCGAGGTGATCCACCAGGTGGAGCAGGCCTGGGGCCTCACCATCCGGGACGGCTACGGCCAGACGGAGACCACGGCCCAGGCGGGCAACGCCCCGGGTCGGAAGGTGAAGGCCGGCTCCATGGGTCATCCCCTGCCGGGCTACCGGATCGCGCTGCTGGACTCGGACGGGAACGAGGCCTCCGAGGGGGAGATCTCCCTCCGCCTGGATCCCGCCCCTCTGGGCCTCATGCGGGGCTACAACGACGATCCCTCGAAGATGGCGAAGGCTGTGGCCGAGGGCTACTACCGTACCGGCGACGTGGCCACCCGGGACGAGGACGGCTACCTGTTCTTCGTGGGCCGGGCCGACGACGTGTTCAAGAGCTCGGACTATCGCATCAGCCCCTTCGAGCTGGAATCCTTCCTCATCGAGCACGAGGCCGTGGCCGAGGCCGCCGTGGTGCCCAGCCCGGATCCCGTGCGCCTGGCCGTGCCCAAGGCCTACATCATCCTCCGGGCCGGCTTCGAGCCTGATCGGGCCACGGCCCTGTCGCTGTTCCGCTTCATCCGCGAGCGGCTCTCCCCCTACAAGCGGATCCGCATCCTCGAGTTCAGCGACCTGCCCAAGACCATCTCCGGCAAGATCCGGCGGGTGGAGTTGCGGAAACGGGCCGCTGCCGGGGGGACTTCCGCTGCCGAATTCAGGGAGGATCAGTTCCAGGAACTGAGGTAAGCCGGGACCATTCGACCCCAACGCAAAGCCGGCCACGTCTGTGGCCGGCTCCGATGGCTTGGGAATGGATCAGAACGCGAGCTGGTAGGCCAGGATCACGCTGTCGCCACCCTGCTCACCCGTCTGCCCGGCGCGGGGGGCCAGGAAATTCTTGGAGCGGTGGATGTAGTTCACCTTGAAGTTGGCGGACTTGACCGACTTCGGATTGAAGGCATAGGTGTAGCCGGCGGTGATCTCGGTGTACTTCGGCGTGTAGTCCACAGGAGCGCCGTTCACCAGGCGGGCCACGCCCGGTGCGGACTCGGTGTAGGGGTTGTAGGAGGTGTACCAGTCATCGCCCTGGTTCCAGTTCATGAAGTCGTAGCGGAGGGCGAAGGTGTGGTGGCCGGTCGTGTAGGCGCCGGTGACGTAGTAGCCGAGGGCCTTCTGATCCAGGCTCTCGCGCTTGGCCGCTCCGGCGGCGGTCCCGACGGAGGGGAAGAGGCGGCCCAGCTTGGCGTTCACCATCTCCGCGTCGAAGTGCCACATCCCGTCGTCATAGACATAGAACGCGCCGTACTGCTTCGTCTCATCCTTGTTGTCGATGATCTGCGTGGCGCTAGGGGTGCTGGTTCCGGCGAAGGTGAGGGACGCCAGGCCACCCTTGTCGGTCTGGTCGGTGCTGCCCTGCAGAGTCCAGATGCCGAACTTCTGGTTCTTGCCGGCATTGAAGTCGAGGCGGGCGACGATGTCCTTCTGGGCGTTGGTGTCGTTGGCCTTGCCAGCGGTGGCATCCACCATCCCGTTAAAGGCCGCCAGGGTGAGCTTCCCGCCGAAGGCCTTGTCCCCGAAGGCGTAGCCGAGGGCCACCCCGCGGTCACGGGCATCGCCGAACTTGCGGGAGAGCTGGGCGCGTTCCGCGAAGATCAGCGAGGAGGAACCGACCAGACCCTCGTAGGTGCGCTGGTTCTTGAACTGCCCCGCCACGACCGAGAAGGGGCCGCTCTTGTAGGTCAAGGTGACGTCCTGGAGGATCGTGGGATTGGTGGCCCCGGTGTTGATGCTGGGGTCGATGTTCACCTCGTAGCTGAACCCTTCCACGCCGGGAATGTTCCCGGAGAAGTGGATTTCGGAGCGACGGATGAGGAAGGTGTTCTCCCCGGCATTCTTGGCGTCGTAGTACTTGTTGCCGTTGGTGGTCGCGGCGCTGTTGAGGCGGAGGTTGTTGTCCATCATCTGGGTGTACCAGACCTGGAGGAGACCGCTGATCTTCGGCGTGGCGTCCTGGGCGGTGGCGGGGATGGCCCCTGCGACCAGCAGGGCCGCCAGGGGGAGAAGGGAGGTGCGCTTCATGGAGTCTCCTCGACCGTGGAAATTCGGTTCAGGGAAACGATCTCCAAAGGCGGTTAAGGCCCAGTGGTTCGGTCGTTCTGACTGTGTAACCAAGGCATGAAATCGGGCTGGGCGGAGCGAAGGCTGGATTTCGGTTATCCGGCCTCCAGTCGGAGGTGCGTCCGGGTCTGGGTTCAAACTAAATTCCAGATTTGTATTGACTATTTGTCATACTTTGAAAAGGATTGGCCAGGAAAATAACGTTATCATTGTGATCGAATGATAGCCAGGCATTCTCGCTGAAGGGTGTTGCTGGCATGCATAGCTGGAGTCACAATCTCGGGAACTTTTTCGAAAATCGATGGACTCGGCCCTCTCCCCTCCGTAGGTTGAACCCATCCAAACCCCCTGGGCTTCCCTGCAGGTGTTCCCCGCCTGGAGATCAGCCCCACCTCTCCCCCTTTTTTTGGAGCCTCCATGAAGACCACAAAACTCGCCGTCATCGCGGCCATGCTGGTCGGCACCGGCACGATGGCTTCCGCCCAGCAGGACATCAAGCTCGGGGCCATCCTGGAGACTTGGTACACCCAGATGCTGGACAACAACCTCCGTCTGGACTCCGCTCCGTCCGTCGCGCCCTACTACGCCAACGGCGCCCTGAACCCTGCGTTCAAGGAGAACACCTTCTACATGCGGCGCACCGAACTCTACTTCAACGGGAAGTTCGGGGATGTGACCTGGGGCGTGATCTTCGATCCCAACACCTCCAGCACCAGCGCCCCGGCGGCTGCCAACGGCCTGCTGGACGCCTGGATGGCCTACGCCCTCAGCAACCAGTTCTCCGTCAAGATCGGCCAGTTCAAGATGCCGATGAACTTCGAGTCCACCATCGGCGGCGGCGCCAAGCTCCTGTTCTACGACCGGTCCATGACCGCCCGGATGTGGGCCGAGAAGCGCGATCGCGGCGTCCTGGCGACCTACAGCGTGGGCGATCCCCACGGGCTCGCCGCCAAGATCAACCTCGGCGTCGGCAACGGCATGGGCGATTCCAGCGCCACCTTCAAGGCCAACGACAACAACGCCCAGAAGGACTACAGCTTCTCGGTGCTGGCGACCTACGGCACGGACCACAGCTTCGGCGGCTGGTACCGGGAAGGCGAGACGGACGTGAAGGATGTGGGCCTCGTGGCCGGCACCTTCGCCGGTGTCAATGCCCCCTCGGCCTCCCAGGTGATCGACAACAAGGACAAGACCACCAACCTGGGCGTCTACTACGTGTACGACACGGCCAGGTGGAACGGCTCCGTCGAGATGTCCACGGGCCTGCTGGGCCGCCGGTACCCCTCCGTGTTCGCGGCCGGCACGGCCGCCGGCACGGTCCCCGTCCGCCAGCACCTGGACCAGAAGTTCATGAGCTACACGCTGTCCGGCGCCTACAAGATGGGTCGCCACTGGTTCACGGCGCGCTACGACTTCATCAACTTCAACCAGGGCGATGACTGGTACACGGCGACCAACCCCTACACCACGAACACGACGACGGGCGTGGCGACGGGCAACGACTTCTCCCCGAAGTACTCCGAGGCGATCGTCGGCTACAACTACCTGTTCACGCCCGCGAAGTACGTCGACGGCAAGATCAAGTTCGACTACGTCCACCGGAGCAAGAACTTCCTCGCGCCGCGGGCCGGCCAGACCGGCGAGCAGGGCGGCGACAGCCTTGTGATGTCCGTCCAGATCGGCTTCTAGTCCTTCGTTTTCCCAGGCTGATCTTTTCCAGCCCGGCAGCCACGGAACTCCCTGGATCCGTCCATGGGGTTCCGTGGCTTTTCATGTCTGGAAGGGTGTAGAATCACAATATTCACCCCAATCATCATCTTTGTAGGAGCTGCCATGCGTAAGCACCTGCTGGCCCTGGGCGCGACGCTCGCGCTGTCCCCGTTGATGGCCCAGAAGATCGGCGTCATCAACTCCATGAGCGGGCCGGAGGCCCCCATCGGGGAGAGCATCACCAACGGCATCAAACTGGCGGAGGAGGATCTCGTCAAGAAGGGGATCCACGTGCAGCTCGTGTGGGAGGACGACACGGGCAAGCCGCAGATCTCCATGAGCGCCATGGAGAAGCTGGCTACCCGCGACAACGTGGTGGGCGTCGTCGGACCCTACACCTCGGCCTGTTCCAACGCCGTCTCCAAGCTGGCCCAGAAGTACCGCGTGCCGCTCCTCATCCCCGCCGCGGCCAAGGAGGAGATCACCCGCCAGGGCTTCAAGTACGTGTTCCGCATGAACGCCCCGGCGGACCGCTACGCCTCCAGCCTCATCGACGCCTCGCTCACCCTCGGCAAGCCGAAGACCATCGCCTTCATCTACGAGAACACCGACTTCGGCACCTCCACCTCGAAGACGGCCAAGGACTACGTGGCCACCAAGGGGATCCAGGTGGTGGCCGACGAGCCCTACCCCAAGGGCTCCGCCGACTACCGATCCACCCTGGCCAAGATCAAGTCGAAGAATCCGGACCTGGTGTTCATGGTGTCCTACGTGGCCGACGCCATCCTGCTGATGCGCCAGTCGCGGGAGGTGGGGCTGCAGCCCCAGGCCTTCCTGGGCGGCGGCGCCGGCTTCACCACCTCGGAGTTCGCCCGCGAGCGCGCCATCTCCGAGGATGTGATCTCCTGCACCCAGTGGACGGACGATGTGAACTGGCCCGGGGCGAAGGACTTCGGCAAGCGCTACAAGGCGAAGTTCGGGAAGGACGCCACCTACCATGCCGCCTGCGCCTACGAGTCGATGATGATCATGGCGGAGTGCGCCGCGAAGGCCGGCTCCAACCGCGACAAGACCCAGGCCCTGCTCAAGGCCGGGCAGTGGAACGGCATCATGGGGCCGGTCCAGTTCGCGGACTACGAGGGCTTCACCAACCAGAACAACCATCCGATGCTGGTCCAGCAGATCCAGGGCGGACTCTACGAGACCATCTTCCCCAAGGCGTTCGCCACGAAGAAGGCGGTGTACCCCTTCCCCCGCTGGAAGTGACGGAAACCGGGACCGGGGCGCCGACGGGCGCCCCGGCCGCTTCATGAGGAGTGGTGCGCTTCCATGGCTGTCTTCCTGCAATCCCTCATCAGCGGCATCCTCATCGGCGGAGTGTACGCGCTCATCGGCATCGGCCTGACGCTCATCTTCGGCGTGATGAGGGTGATCAACTTCGGCCATGGCGACATCCTGATGGTCGGGATGTACCTCACCTACATCCTCTTCACCTTCGCCGGCATCGACCCCTTTGTGTCCGTGCTGATCAGCTTTCCGCTGATGTTCCTCTTCGGCGGGTTCCTGCAGAAGGTCTTCATCAACCGGGTGCTGAACGCGGTGGCGCAGAACCAGATTCTGCTGACCATCGGCCTGGGCCTCATCATGAGCAACACGGTGATGCTGATCTTCACCTCGGACTACAAGATCATCACCACGACGTACTCCTCCTCCACCATCCAGCTGGGCGGCGGCGTGTCGGTGTCCTGGCCCCTGCTGGTCTCCTTCCTCATCACCGCGGCCATCACCGCGGTGCTCTACTGGTTCCTGCTGAAGACCGACACCGGTCAGGCCATCCGGGCCACGGCCCAGGACCGGGAGGCGGCCCAGCTCATGGGCATCAATGTGAAGCGGATGTCCATCATCGCCTTTGGCCTGGGCTCCGCCCTGGCGGGGACGGCGGGGGCCCTGATCTCGCCGACCTACTATATCTTCCCCCAGGTGGGCAGCGTGTTCACCCTCAAGGCCTTCGTCATCACGGTGCTGGGCGGCATGGGCAGCGTGGTGGGCGCGACCCTGGGCGGGGTGCTGATCGGCATCACCGAATCCATGAGCGCCGCCTACATCTCCTCCGGCTGGAAGGATGTGGTGGTGTTCGTCCTCTTCCTCCTGGTGCTGCTCCTCAAGCCCTCGGGCCTGCTGGGCAAGTCGCGGACCTGAGGAGCCGGCCATGATGAAGACCCTCTCCAAGTCCGCGGCCCTCCTCGTTGTCGTGGGGGGCCTCCTGGCCCTGCCCCGGTTCGTAGACAGCCCCTACGCCCTGCACATGATGATCCTCCTCTTCCTGAGCATCTCCCAGGGCGAGAGCTGGAACATCCTGGGCGGCTACACCGGCCAGCATTCTGTGGGCCACGCCGCCTACTTCGGGGTGGGCGCCTACACCACCATGATGCTCCTGCAGGCCAAGGGCATCGCTCCCTGGATCGGCGTGTGGGCCGGCGTCGGCGCGGTGGTCGTGGTGGCGCTCGTCATCGGGAGCATCTGCTTCCGGCTGCGGGGTCCCTACTTCGTCCTGGCCTCCATCGCCGTGGCGGAGATCATGCGCCTGTCGGCCATCAACCTCACGGGCCTCACGAACGGGGCCGAGGGCATCCTCGTCACCGACCTTCCCCCCTTCAAGCTCGGTGACCGGGTGGTGACCGACTTCATGACCAAGGTGCCCTTCTACTACCTGGGGTTGGCGCTGGCCCTGCTCACCCTGGCGGTCACCTGGGGCATCGAGCGGTCCAAGCTGGGCTACTACTTCCAGGCCATCCGCGAGGACCAGGACGCCGCGCATTCCCTGGGCATCCCCATCGCGCGCTACAAGAACATCGGCCTGGTGATCTCCGCGGTGCTGACCTCCCTGGCGGGAAGCTTCTACGGCATCTACGTGGGCTTCGTGGATCCGCCGACGGTGCTGGGACTGGATCTCTCGGTCCAGATCATGCTCATCGCCATCATCGGCGGCATGGGCACGCTATACGGGCCCGTGCTGGGTTCCCTGGTGCTGGTGCCCCTCTCAGAGGCCCTCCGCAGCAACATGATCACGGACCTCCTGGTGAAGTCGGGCCTCGTGAACGCGGATTCCCGGACGGGGCTCTTCCTGAAGGAGAACCTGGCCCACGCCCATGTGCTGCTCTACGGCATTCTCGTAGTTCTGGTGATCCTCTTCATGCCGGAGGGCATCATGGGCTTCATGAAGAAGCTCGCCTCGCGCCGCCGGAAGGAGGCGGTCTGATGGCCATGTTGGAGATCCGCCACGTCAGCAAGTTCTTCGGGGGCCTGGCCGCCAACGCCGACGTCTCCTTCACCGTGGAGGCCGGCAGCATCATGGGGCTCATCGGTCCCAACGGCGCGGGCAAGACCACCCTCTTCAACTGCATCACCGGCTACTACCCGCCGTCCAAAGGCGAGGTGCTCTTCGACGGGCGGCGCATGAACGGCCTCCAGCCCGACAGGGTCTGCAAGCTGGGCATGGTCCGCACCTGGCAGAAGGTGCGCCCCCTGGCCAAGCTCTCCGTGGTGGACAACGTCATGGTGGGGGCCCTGGCCCGCACCAGTTCGCTTCGGAAGGCCCGCGAGATGGCCATGGAGCAGCTGAAGGTCGTGCGCATGGACCACCGCGCCGGCTTTCTCGCGGGGGGCCTTCCCATCGGCGAGCGCAAGAAGCTGGAGGTGGCCCGGGCCTTGGCCACGGGACCCAAGCTGCTCCTGCTGGACGAGGTCATGGGCGGATTGAATCCCGCGGAGAGCGAGGAGATCATCCAGCTCATCCTCGACATCAAGGGCCGTGGCCTCACCCAGATGGTCATCGAGCACGACATGAAGGCCATCATGCGCATCTCCGACCGGATCGTGGTCCTCACGTCCGGCGAGAAGCTGACGGAGGGCACGCCGCAGGAGGTGGTGAGCAACCAGGACGTGATCGACGCCTACCTGGGGGAGAGCCATGCTTAGGATCGAGCGGCTGAACTTCTCCTACGGAGATCTCAAGGTCCTGTGGGACGTGGATCTCCATGTGGACGAGGGGGAGATCGTCACCGTGGTGGGGGCCAACGGGGCTGGGAAGTCCACCACCCTGAAGAACATCTCCCGTCTGTTGAAGCCGGATTCGGGGACCCTCACGTTCCAGGGCGAAGATCTCTCGCGTCTGCCCTCCCACCGGGTGGTGGAGCGGGGCCTGGTCCAAGTGCCGGAGGGGCGCCGCATCTTCCCCGAGATGACCGTGATGGAGAACCTCCGCATGGGCTCCTACGTCAAGGGCACGCGGAAGGACCGGGAGCGGAACATTGCGTGGGTCTTCGACCTCTTCCCGCGCCTGCAGGAGCGGCAGAAGCAGCTGGGCGGCACCATGTCCGGCGGCGAGCAGCAGATGCTGGCCATCGCCCGGGGCCTCATGGCCAACCCCAGGCTGCTGCTGCTGGATGAGCCCTCGCTGGGCCTCTCGCCGCTGCTGGTGAAGAACATCTTCGACATCATCACGGGCATCAACCGGCAGGGCGTCACCATCCTCCTGGTGGAGCAGAACGTCTACCAGTCCCTCCGCATCGCCCACCGGGCCTATGTCATGGAGACGGGCCGCGTGGTGCTCACGGGCAGCGGCCAGGAGCTGCTGGACAACGAACACGTGAAGAAGGCCTTCCTCGGGATGTGAAGGAGCGAACCATGAGCAAAGTCGAGCAGTGGATGACCCGGAACCCCATCACCGTCGAGGCCGGCGCTTCGATGATCGAGGCCATCCACCTGATGCGGGAGAAGGGCATCCGCCGCCTTCCGGTCATGGACCAGGGCCGCTTCGTGGGGCTGGTCACCGACCGGATGATGAAGGACTACCACCCGGGCAAGGCCACTTCCCTGGACACCTGGGAGGTCCACTACCTCCTGTCCAAGACGCCGGTGCAGGAGGTGATGAATCCCCATCCGCACACAGTGACGCCGGACGTGGAGCTGGGGGTGGCCGCCCAGCTCTTCCTGGACCACAAGCTCTACGGCCTGTGCGTGGTGGACTACGACGGGAACCTGGTGGGTATCATGTCCGTGGGGGACATGCTGCGAGCCGTGGTGGAGTTCTGCCGGGCCAGCGGCAACTGCAAGTAGGGGCCCCGCCCGCCGCCCGAGCTGCCAGGTCCCCGGTGTCAACAGGCGCGGCGCCAGGGCCGCCCCGGCGGCCACGGGTTGACCCTGCCTCCGGTTCCCCGGGAAGATCGTAGGTCGTCACCCTTTTCCTGGAGGCACCTTGAGCCTGGCTCGACGCTTGCGCGACATCCGCGACGGATTCGAACGCCCCTTCTGGGTGGCGAACGTCAGCGAGCTGTTCGAGCGGCTCTCCTATTACGCGGCTTTCGCTTCCCTGGCAAGGTATCTGAATGAATCGCTGGGCTTCCCGACCCAGGATGCCAGCAGCCTGGCCGGCTTGTTCGGGGGACTGGTCTGGTTCCTGGCAGCCTTCGGGGGGGCCATCGCAGACCGCCTCGGGTTCCGCCGTGCGCTCTCCCTCGCCTACCTGATCCTGTCCTGCTCCTATTTCCTGCTGGGTTCGCTGGGGTCGGCCTGGATGGGGCCGATCCGCGGCGTGGTGCCCCTCGGCGTGCTGGTGGCGTTCCTGCTGATGCTGCCGGCCCTCGGCATCGCGCTGGTGAAGCCCTCCGTCGTCGGCACCACGGCGCGGGCGTCCAGGGAGAACGTCCGGTCGATCGGCTATTCGATCTACTACACGCTGGTGAACATCGGGGGCGCCGCCGGTCCCTATGTCGCGTCCTATGTCCACCGGCACATGAGCGTGGAGAACGTGTTCCGCGTGGCGGCCGTCAGCGTGTTCCTGATGTTCTTCGCCGTGCTCCTGATGTTCAAGGAGCCCCGCAGGGAGAACGACGCCCCGCCCCCCTCGCTGAAGGAGACGGGCCGGAACTTCCTCACCGTGGTTTCGAACCCGAAGTTCATGCTGTTCCTGGTCATCTTCACGGGCTACTGGGTCGTGTACTGGCAGGAATTCATCACGCTGCCCCTGTATGTGGTGAAGTACATCGACCCGAAGGCGGACACGGAACTCCTGCTGATGACCGGCCCGCTCGTCGTGATCTCGCTGACGGTCCTGATCAACCTGGCCACGCAGAAGATCGCCTCGGTGAAGGCGGTCACCCTGGGAACCCTGATGTCCTCCCTGGCCTGGATTGTGCTGATCTTCAAGCCGACCGTGATGGGCGTGATCATCACCCTCATCTGCGTCGCCCTCGGGGAGATCGTGCAGTCGCCGCGCTACTACGAGTACATCTCGCGGCTCGCCCCCCCGGGGCAGCAGGGCACCTACATGGGGTTCGCGTTCCTGCCGATCGGGCTGGGGTCGTTCATCGGGGGCTGGTTCGGTGGCAAGCTGATGCACCACTTCGGCGAAGTGGAGCATCAGCCGGCCGGCATGCTCTGGACCATCATCGGGGTCGGTGTGCTCACGGCCATGCTGCTGTGGGCCTATGACCGCTGGCTGTCCGCGAAGGGGGACACGTCCTCCCCTCGCGGTGCCGGCGTCTGATCACAGATTGGTCGACAGGAAGTCCCACATGGCCTGGAACCGGGCCCAGCCGTGCTGGGGGGCGCGGGGGCTGTGGTCCGAGCCGGGCAGGAGGATGAGCGGGGGGGTGGGCAGGGCGGCCTTTTGGAGGGCGTCCAGCAGCTCGATGGTGTTCTGGGGGTGCACGTTGTCGTCCAGGGTGCCGTGCAGGAGCAGCAGCTTCCCGTGCAGGTGCCCGGCGGCCTTCACCACAGAGCTGGTCTCGTAGCCTTCCTTGTTGTCGGCGGGCAGGCCCATGTAGCGCTCGGTGTAGATGCTGTCGTAGAGGTGCCAGTCGGTGACGGGGGCGCCCACGATGCCCAGCTTCCAGGCGGTGCTGTGGGTGAGGGCGTACGAGGTCATGAAGCCGCCATAGCTCCAGCCGTCGAGGCACACCCGGTCCATGTCCGCCCAGCCCTGGGTCTTCAGCCAGGCCAGGCCGTCCAGCTGGTCCTGCAGCTCCTGGGCCCCCAGGTTGCGGTAGATGCCCCAGGCGCTGGCCGGGCCCTTGGCGGAGGCGCTGCGGTTGTCGCACAGCCACACGGCGATGCCGTGCTGGGCCAGGAACTGGAACCAGGGCATCTGCGGGTTCCAGGCGTCATGCACCACCTGGGCCCCCGGGCCGCCGTAGATGTACTGGAACACCGGGTACTTCTTCGCGGGGTCGAAGCCGGTGGGCTTCACCAGCATCGTCTCCATGGGGAAGCCGTCGCGGGTCTTCGCCTGCTGGAAGCTGACCTGGCCCAGGTCCAGGGCCTTCCAGGCTTCCGCGGGGTTGGCCTGGAGCGTGCGGACCTCCCGGCCCTTCGCATCGCAGAGGAAGGTCTGGGGTGGCGTGTGGACGTCGCTCCAGGTGTCGAGGAAGGCGGTGAAGGCCGGGTTGAAGCGGACATGGTGGGTGCCGGGCCGGGCCGTGAGGCGGGTGAGTTCCTTGCCGTCGAGGCCCACGCGGTAGGCGTCCAGCCCGATGGGGCTGCGCGCCGTGGCCTCGAAGTAGGCCTGCGTCCTGGCGGGATCCACGCCCAGGAAGCGGCGCACGTCCCAGTCGCCCGCGGTGACGGCGCCCACCAGGCGGCCGTCCGCGGCGTAGCGGTAGAGGTGGTGGCGGCCCGTGCGGTCGGACTCCCACAGGAAGCCGCCGTCCTTCAGGAAGACGGGAAGGGGCAGGCGCTCCTGCCAGGCCGGGCCCTGCTCGTGGAGGAGGGCCTTCGACGCGGCGCCCTCGAAGCGGCGCAGGTCCAGCCAGCGCTGGATGCGGTCCTGGTAGCTGGCCAGCAACCGCCCCTGGGGATCCCAGCCCACCTGCACGATGAGGCTCTCCTGGCCGGGGTAGGGATCCTCCATCCAGGCGGTGCGGCCCGCCAGGTCCACCACGCCCAGCCGGGCCACGGGGTTGGGCTCGCCGGCCCGGGGGTAGCGGGCCCGCAGGGTCTTCTGCTCGATGCGGCGGTCGTCCTCCAGCCGATAGACCGGCACCTTGCTCTCGTCCAGGCTCAGGTAGGCCAGGTGCCGGGAATCCGGCGACCACCAGAAGGCCTTGAAGCTGCCCCGGCCGTACACCTCCTCCTGGTAGACCCAGTCCAGGCGGCCGTTGAATACCGTGTCGCTGCCGCCGGTGGTGAGCCGCGTCTCCACGCCGGTGCCGAGGTCCACCCGGTACAGGTCGTGGCCCCGCAGGAAGGCCACCTGGCGGCCGTCGGGGCTGAAGCTGGGCTCGTCTTCCAGGCCGGGCTGGTCCGTGAGGCGCCGGGCCTTCGCGGCGGCCACGTCCACCAGATAGAGGTCCTCCGCCACTTCCACCACGAAGGCGCTGCGGCCCGCGTTCCAGGTGAAGGCGCCCCGGCCGAGGGCGGCCCGGGCCGGGCCCTCGGCGGCGCCCGCGGCCACCAGCGCGGCCTGCAGCCGCCCCGCGTCCAGCAGGGGTTTACGCTCGCCCGTGGCGGGATCCACCCGCAGGAGGGCCGCCGTGCCGTCCACGCGCTCGGTCTGCACCAGGGCGCCGTCCGGCAGCCAGTCCAGGGCCGCCGGGCGCGGGCCCGCGAAGGCGATGCGCTTCGTGGGGTGGGCCACGGCTTCCAGGGTGAGCCGGCCGCCCTGGGCGAAGAGGGCCGGGGCCGCGAGGAGGAGGCAGAGGGGGGACGTGCGCATGGGGCTCCCGGGTGAGTTCCCTGTATATCGCGAAACGAGGTTTCAGTCAGGCCGTCGGAGCCTCGTCCAGCTCCACCTCGGCCCAGGCCTGGGTGCCCACCGGCTGGGGCACCAGGCCCAGCCGGCCGCCCATGGCCTGCAGGTAGCCCGCGGCCAGGGGCAGCCCCAGGCCCAGCCCGGTGGGAACCAGGCCCGCCGCCGGAGCCTGCTCGAAGGGATCCAGGAGGCGGGCCCAGCCTTCGGGAAGGCCGTGGCCTGTGTCGGTCACCTCGAAGCGGAGGCGGCAGCGGCCCCCGGTCCGGTGGGCCGTCCACCGCACCTGGAGGGTTCCCGAGGCGGTGGCATGGAGGGCGTTGTCGAGCAGGGCGGCCAGGGCACGGCGCAGGCGGGGGCCGTCGCAGCGCAGGGGGGTGGGCAGGGGTTCCCCCGCCACGAGGTAGGCCAGCCCCTTTGCCTCGGCCCGGGGCCGGTACTCCGCCGCCAGCGCCCGCAGGCGGGGCTCCAGGTCCACGAACTCGGGACGGAGGGCCAGGCTCTCCTGGCGCAGGGCCGTGAAGTCCAGCAGGTCCTCCATCAGGCCCTGCAGGCGCCGGGTGGCGGCCTCCGCCCGGGCCAGGGCCTCGGCCTGCTCGGGGGAGGGCTGGAGGGCGGCCAGGATCTGCAGGTGGCCCGCGATGATCTGCAGGGGCGTCTTCAGCTCGTGGTGGGCGTTGTCCGTGAAGGCCAGCTGCGCCCGCCGCAGCCGCTGCTCCGCCTCCAGGGCCTTCCGCTGCTCCGCGATGATGCGGTCCTTCGCGTGGGCCACGGCGAAGATGGCCAGCCCGCCGAAGGCCAGCAGGGCGAGGACGCCGAGGAGGTAGCTCAGGACGAGCTGGGTTTCGGGCACAGGAAGGTCCGGGCGATGCCGAGGTTGAGGATCAGGCCGATGACGTATTTCGCGAACCAGGGTACGAGGATCCAGGACCGCGAGAGGGATTTGAGGAAGAAGTTGTGCAGCGGGTAGAACGTGAGATCGACACCGAGCATCAACGGCCAGGACGTCAGCAACCAGAATGCAGGTTGGCTCCAGATTGAACCTGAGCCTCTCTGGGTAATCAGCCCCACCAGCTGCCAGAGGCAGAGTGCGAGGAGCAGCAGGCTGGCCACCGTCCAGGCCAACGGCCAGGTCTTCTCCAGGCCCACCTGAGAGGCATTGATGGCAGCAGCCCCACCCATCAGCCCCAGGCAGGCCAGAAGGGCTGTTCTGGACAGAACCCGTTCCCTGATCCGGTCCAGGACCCGAAGCGACAGCACCATCTCGGGAAGATACGCCAGGTCCTCAAGCCAGTCGTTGTGGCGCCCATTGATGGATGTGCCAAGCATGGTCCAGTTCACCAGCAGCTGGAACATGAGCAGGGTCCCAAGTTTGGCCATCCACGGTTGGACCTGGTATTTCCCAGACCGCTGGTGATGGATGAAGGCCAGCACGGGAAGGAGGGGCGAGAGGAAGTTCACGCCCGATGCCACCCAGAAGAGGAGGGTGAACCGGCTCATGGGGCAACTTGGCTCAGAACCAGCACTCCGACACGCAGAAGGGAGGGCAGTTCTGCCCGTTTTCGGTGTAGGCGGCATCCGCCGAGGCGAGATCCTGCCCGCTCCCATCCACCGCCACCATCACAAAGGTGGGCGAGCCGTCGGCGTGGCGGGCGTGGTAGATGCGGATGCCGGCGGCACCGGGCTGGGCGAGGAGCTGCTCGAAGGCGCTGCGGTTGAAGGCCGTGGCCTGGTGGGCGCCGGGTGCGGCCTGGGCTCGGTGGGCCCGGATGAGGCCCGCGGCCTCGTCGCGGGAGATGCGATGGTCGCGGGTCGTATCGAAGGGGGCCGTCATGGGCGCTCCGGGCTCGGATGATGGTGGATGGGTTCGGATCCATTACACGGCAGGAGCCGTGCCGGGAGAAGGGCTTTCCGCCTCAGTTCGGCAGGTGCTTCCGCGTGAGGTTCCGCGATCCGGCCTCGGTGACGAACAGGTTGTCCTCGATGCGGATGCCGCCGCAGGGGGTGAGTTCGTCGATGAGGGCCCAGTCGAAGCGGTCGCGGTGCTCGTTCTCCCGGAAGGGGCGGAGCAGCATGGGGATGAAGTAGAGGCCCGGCTCCACGGTGAACACCTGGCCCGCTTCGATCATGCGGGTGGTGCGCAGGAAGGGGTGCTGGGGCGGCGGCGGGGCGGGGGTGCCGTCGGGACGCAGCTGGCGGCCGGCCACGTCATGCACCTGGATGCCCAGGTGGTGCCCCAGGCCGTGGGGGAAGAAGGGGCGGCTCAGGCCCTTTTCCACGGCCTCGTCGGGTTCGGCCTTGAGGAGGCCGTGCTCCTTGAGCAGCCCGGCGATCTTGAGGTGGCCGAGGTGGTGGAGGTCGCCGTAGGGCATGTCCGGCTTCACGGCGTCGCAGAGCTCCAGCTGGACGCGCTCCATGCCCGCCACCAGGGCGGCGAACCGGCTGTCGCAGTGGGCGGCGGCGATGGTGCGGGTGATGTCGGCCGCGTAGCCGCGCACCTGGGCCCCGGCGTCGATGAGCAGGGTGAAGCCCTTCTTCAGGGTGCGCTTGCCCTCGTAGTGGAGGGTGGCGCCCTTCTCGTTGAGGGCGACGATGCTGCCGTAGGGGAGTTCGTGGTCCACGCAGCCCACGGCCTGCACGTAGGCGTGGTGGATCTCCAGTTCGCTGGCCCCGGCCAGGAAGGCGGCCTTGGCGGCCAGGTGGCCCCGGGCGGCGAGTACGGTGGCCTCCTCGATGCACTGCAGCTCGTAGGGCGTCTTGGTGCTGCGGGTCCAATCCAGGTGGGCCGTGAGCAGGGCCGGGTTCGCCTCCAGGCCGGCGGTGAGGGCGCGGTCGGCCTCGTTGCCGATGTAGGCGGCCCGGGTGGGGGTGCCCACGCGGGTCCACACCTCGTCCACGGTCCCCGCCTCCTCGATGTCGAAGCCCGCGGCCCAGAAGGGGCTCCCCAGGGGCAGCTGCTCGTACCAGAAGTCCTCTGGGGCGAAGCGGATGAGGCGCGGCTTGTGGCCGGGCCGGATGACCAGGGCGTGGTGGGGGCCCGCCAGGGGGCACCAGTGGGCGAAGTGGGGGGTGGGGTGGAAGGGGGCGTCCTGGTCGTCGGCGAAGTAGGTGTGGACCGAGCCGCTGGAGATCACCAGGGTGTCGAAGCCCGTGCGGGCCAGGGCCTCCTCGGCGCTGCGCTGGCGTTCGGCGAGGTGGTCGAGGAAAAGGGCGGTCAGGTCCATGGCATCTCCGGGACAGGCTCGAACCTCTGAGTATGCAGGGGATCCGGGCGGCGGGAACCGGGCATTGTGCGCCTGCCCCTGCAGCTCGGAGGGCTCCGGCTGCCATTCGACCCCCCCGTGCTGCCATCCGGAGGCCAAAGCGCAACCGGAAGCGGGATGGGCCCATCCATGAAGGTGCTGCGGGTGATGGACCCGGGGCCTTCGGAAGAGGAGAACACCATGAAACCCACCCTTCGCACCCTCGCCCTGCTGCTGGCCGTCGCGACCCTGCCCATGGCGGCCCAGGGCTTCCGCCAGGGCCGCGGGCCCGGCATGCGCCCCGCCTTCGCCTGCCTGAACCTGACGGACGCCCAGAAGGCCTCCCTCAAGGCGCTGCACGAGAAGTACCGCCCGACCTTCGAGGCCGACCGCACCGCCGTCTTCGAGGCCCAGAAGGCCCTCCGTGCCGCCGCCGCCAATCCCGGCACCTCGGACGCCGACCTCAAGGCCCTCTTCGACAAGGCCAGTGCGGCGCGCTTCGCCATGATGCAGCAACACCGGGCCCTGTTCCAGGAGAGCCAGGCGCTCCTCACGCCTGAGCAGAAGGCCCAGTTCGAGAAGCTGCGCACCGAACGCCAGCAGCGGATGCAGGAGCGCATGAATGGCCGCGGCCCCGGCCGGGGGATGGGACCCGGTGCCGGCATGGGCATGGGGCTCGGCATGGACATGGGACCTGGGTCCGACCTGAACTAGACTGAGGGCCCATGCGAGCCCTCGCGGCCGGCCAGGCCACCTGGCACAGGATCAAGCGCCCCGCCACCTGGGGCGCTGTCCTGTTGTTCGGCCTGGTCTGGGCCCTGGCCCGCTGGACCATGGGCTTCCCTGGCCGCGCGCCGGAGGAGATCGTCGGGCCCTTCCTCTGGGCCCTCCTCTTCCTGGCCATCACGCCCCTTCCCTGGCAGTGGACGGGGGATGACGCCCCCCTGGCCCGGCCCTGGCGGGGCCTGCTCCAGGCCATCCCCTGGAACGCGGCCTGGGTGCTGGCGCTCCTCCTGCTGCTGTCGGGCGGGGGGCCGCGACCGGGAATGGGCCGGGGCCCAGGCATGATGGGCCGGGGCATGCGGATGATGGCCCCTCCTGGGGACCGGCCCTGGCTGCCGCTCCACCCCCGGCTCCTCCTGCTGGCCATCACGAACCTATCCGTGTGCGTCCTGCTGGGGTGGATCCTGGCGGACAAGGAGCGGGCCGAGGCCGTGGCGCGGGAGGCCCGCCGGACCGCGGCCCAGGCCCAGGCCCGGGCCCTCCAGGCCCAGATGAACCCCCACGTGCTGTTCAATGCCATCAGCGGCCTCACGGAGCTGGTGCGGGAGGAGCCGGAGGCCGCGGAGCGGGCCCTGGTGAGCCTCGCGGATCTCCTCCGCGGCCTGCTGGAGCACGGCGCCCGGGCTGCCGCGCCCCTGGCCCTGGAGCGCGAGCTGGTGGAGCGCTACCTGGCCCTGGAGCAGATCCGCCTGGGCCGCCGCCTCCAGGTGGACTGGCGCTGGGACCGGAACCTCGAAGGGGCGGAGGCGCCGCCCCTCCTCCTCCAGCCCCTGGTGGAGAACGCCCTCAAGCACGGCATCGCCCCCAGCCGCGCCGGCGGCGAGGTGCGCATCGGCCTGCGGGCCGAGGGCGGGGAGCTCGAGCTGGAGGTGGCCAACACCGGGCTCCCCCTGCAGGAGGAGGCCCCGGAGGGCGTGGGGGTCCGCAACCTGCGGGAGCGCCTGGCCCTGCTGGGCCTCCCGGATTCCGCCTTCAGCCTGTCCCGGGACGGGGACTGGACCCGGGCCCGCATCCGGCTGCCCCGGCCCGAGGCCCGGCCATGAGTCCCAACCCGAACGGGGTCCTGCGGGTGCTGGTGGCCGAGGACGAGCCGTACAACCTCCGCCGCCTCGCCCGGTTGCTGCGGGAGCAGGGCTGCGAGGTGGCGGCCGAACTGGAGGACGGGCCGGCGGTGCTGGACTGGCTGGCCCAGGGCGGGGCGGCGGACGCCCTGTTCCTGGACATCCAGATGCCTGGGCTCTCGGGCCTGGAGGTGGCCGGGGAGGCCCCCCGGGGCATCCCCATCGTCTTCGTGACGGCCTTTTCGGAGCACGCCGTGCGGGCCTTCGAACAGGCGGCGGCGGACTACCTGCTGAAGCCCGTCACTGCCGAGCGGCTGGCCCGCACCCTGGAGCGCCTGCGGGAGCGCCGCGAGGCCGTCCCCGCCCCGGCCCGGCCCCAGGGCCCCTTCCGCTACGCCGTGCGGGCGGGGGAGGGCCTGGTGTTCCTGGACCTGGCCCGGACCACCCACTTCACCTACGAGGAGGAGGCGGTCTGGGCCCACGCCGGGGGCCGCTTCCGCACCCTCTGGAAGACCCTTGCCGAGGCCGAGGCCGCCCTGGAGGGCCGGGGCCTGGTGCGGGGCCACCGCCACCTGCTGCTGCGCCCCGAAGCCGTGGTGGGCGTCCGTCCCGGCGACTCGGGCCGCCTGTGGGTGCGCCTGCCGGGGGACGTGGAGGTCGAGGTGAGCCGGGGCGCGGCCCCGGGCCTCAAGCAGCGGCTGGGGCTCGGTTAGGGCCTGTCGTGAAAACAGGCCCTAGAGGAACCGGAGGGGCTTCATCTCCGGCGCGAAGCCATGCTTGACGGCCTTCTCGTAGAAGAGGGCCAGGCTCTCGCGCTCGGCCTCGCCCAGGGTGTAGCTGATGTTCTTCGTGAGGTATTCCTCCAGCTCCAGCTTGGTCCAACCGATGGTGCGGCGGGCCTCCTCCACGATGGCGGGGAGCTGGGCCATGCCGATCTCCAGGCTCCTGTGGAAGAAGGAGGCCACCCCGCCCGGGACCGGCGGCTGGGGGGCGTCCTCCCGCACCAGCCAGAGGGCGAAGACGAAGGGCAGGCCGGTCCAGGCATGCCACTCCTCGGCCAGGTCCAGCACGAAGAGCCCCTGCCGGGGGGCCCGCATGGCGGCGTCGCCGATCATGAGGGCCGCATCGTGGGCCTCCAGCATGGCCGGCAGGTCGGGGCCCATGTCCGTGATCTCCGGACTGACGCCGTAGCGCTCCCGCAGGATGAGCTGGCCCAGCACCACGCTGGTACGGCTGGAGGTATCCAGGGCCAGGGTCCGGATCTGCTCCGGGGGCACCTTGGAGAGGATGACCACGCTCCGCACCCGCCGGGGCGAGGCGATGCAGAGGCCCGGGACGATCCGGAGGCCCGGGATCCGGAGGTATTCGATGGAGCTGACGATGCCGGCGTCCACCTCGCCGCTCCGGAGCCGGTCGGCGCACACCGAGGGGTAGTGGAACTTCAGGTGGAAATGCTCCCAGCCCAGCCCGTGCTTGAACCCGTGGTTGAGGGGGGCCGCGTTCAGGTAGTCGATGATGGAGAGGCGGAAGGGACGGTCGGCCATGGAAATTAGTCTAGCGCCCCGCCTCCCCACCGGCCCGCACCCTGCCATCATGCTTGCATGCATCTGTGGCATTACGAGCTGATGTCCCCGCTGGGGCCCCTGAGGGCGGCCTTCGACGGGCGCGGCCGGCTGCGCGAGCTGGCCATGGAGGGGCTGGATCCTCGCAAGACCAGCCCCCTGCCGCCCAAGGAGCAGCGGGAGGCCAAGCGCTTCCTGGATCTACAGCTCGAGGCCTACCTGGGCGGGCGGCTCCGCACCTTCACCGTGCCCCTGGATCCCCAGGGCTCCTTCTCCCAGATCCGGGTGTGGGATGCCATGCTGGCCATCCCCTACGGGAAGACGGAATCGGTGGAATCCCTGGCGGCCCAGCTGCACCTGGATGCCGAGGTGGTGGTCATGGCCTGCGTGTCCAACCCCATCGCCGTGCTCATTCCCGCCCACCGGGTGCCCCGGGAGGGGGAGGGGCCCCTCCCCGCTGCCCTCCGGGAACTGGAGGCCGGCCACGGCTGGAGGCGGCCCCAGGGCTGAAATCTGCCATCCTGGGGGCCATGGCCGGTTCCCTGCATCTGGTTGCCTCGCCCCTCGGGCCGCTGGGGGCCGAGTTCGATGTCGAAGGACGTCTGGTCCGCCTCACGCGCATCCGCGGACAGGCGCCCGAACCGCCCGCCGGCCCGCCGCCCAGGCCGCTGCCCTTCCTGAAGCGGCAACTGGAAGCCTACTTCTCTGGTAACCTCCGGGATTTCAACATTCCCATGGTGGCCCACGGCACCGAGTTCCAGCAGCGGGTCTGGAAGGAACTGGGCCGCATCCCCTACGGCCAGGCCATTTCGTACCTGGAGCTGGCCCGGCGCCTGGGCGATGAGAAGTGCATCCGCGCCGCGGCCCGGGCCAACGGCGCCAACCCCATCGCCATCCTCATCCCCTGCCACCGCGTCATCGGCTCGGATGGCTCCCTGGTGGGCTACGGCGGCGGCCTGGACATGAAGGAGTTCCTGCTGCGCCTGGAGGGCGTGCTGCCCAAGGCCCCGCCCCAGCCACTCCTGCCCCTGGAGTGGGATTGAGCGGCGGCCGGGCGCGGCACGAGGATGACCCGGAGCTGGACCGCCTGGAAGCGACCCTGGCGGAGTTTCTCTCGGCGACGGGGCCGGCGCCCTCCGCGGCCGCCCTGGCCGCCGCTGTGGGCCTGGACGAGTCCCGCCTGGCGGCCCTCTTCCAGACCCACGTCCACACCGCGCCGGAGGCATTCCTCCGCCGGGCCCGCGTCCGGTCGGCCTGCCGGGGGCTGGTGGCCGGCGCGAGGCCGGACGTCGACGCGCTGGCCTTCCGCCGGGAGACGGGCCTGACTCCCGAGGCCTACGCGGCGCTCCTGGAAACGGGGCGGTGCGGGCTGGCCCTGCCGCCGGGTTTCCGCGTCGCGGACCTGCTTCGCTTCCATGGCCGCGATGCCCAGAGCGTCTCCGAGCGGGTGGAGGGAGCCACCCTTCGCAAGGCCCATCTCGCCGAGGGCGTCCCCGCCGTGCTGACCCTGGCCTTCGGGGACGGGCGGGTGGCCGTTGCCCTGGAGGGCGGGCCGGGGACGCGGCGGGCCCGCGCGGAGGCCCATGCGGCGGCCCTGCGGCTCCTGGGCTGGCATGGGGATCCCGCCGGCTTCGAGGCGGCGCATCCCGGCCTGGCCCGGGGCCGGGAGGGCCTGCGCATCCCTCTCACGCTGGATCCCTTCGAGGCCCTGATCTGGGCCATCGTCGGCCAGCAGGTGAACCTGGCCTTTGCCTACGCCCTGCGGCGGGACCTCATCCGCCTGGCGGGTCTGCCCGCGGCCCACGGCCTCATCGCCCATCCAGACGCCGCCCGCCTCGCGGTCCTTGCGCCCGAGGATCTCCAGGCCCTGCGCTTCTCCCGGCGGAAGGCGGAGTACCTGATCGGGGCGGCCCGGGCGGTGGCCGAAGGCCGCCTGCGCCTGGAGGCCCTGCCCACCGCCACCGGCGCGGCGCGGGCGCTCCTGGCCCTGCGGGGCTGCGGAACCTGGACCGCCCAGTACGTGCTGATGCGGGGCCTGGGGTTCGGCGACTGCGTACCCCTGGGCGATGCGGCGCTGACCCTCGCCCTCCAGCGCGCCTTCAACCTGCCGGAGCGTCCCGGTCCCGAGGCCACGGCCCGGCTGCTGGCGCGCTTCACGCCCCACCGCAGCCTGGCCACCTTCCACCTCTGGGCCAGCCTCAAGGGCGTTCCGGCCTGACCCTATCGCTTCAGCAGGGCCACGCCCTCCACATGGCTGGTGAGGGGGAAGAGGTCCAGGGCCGCCAGGGACTCGATCCGCCAGGCGGGGGCCAGGCGCTTCAGGTCGCGACAGAAGGCCGCCCCGTCGCAGCCCACCAGGACCATCGTGCGGGCACCGGCCGTCTGGAGCCGCTCGCAGAGGCCAGCCGTGAGCCCGGTGCGCGGCGGGTCCAGGAGGATCAGGTCGTCGGGCGCGCCGAGCCCCTCCGGTACCCAGGCGTCCGCGTCGGCCACCAGGCACTCGGTGGGTAGGCCGAGGGTTTCGAGGTTGCGGCGGGCCCAGGCCACGGCCTCCTCGCCGGATTCCACCAGCACCCGGCGGGCGTAGCGGGTCCCCAGCAGGGCGGAGAAGAGGCCCACGCCGCCGTAGAGGTCGTAGAGCACCTCCCCGCGCAGGTTCCAGCCCTCCAGCAACCCGCCGAAGGCCGCCGCGGCCCAGGGGGGGCTCACCTGGAAGAAGGCGCCGGGGCCGTGCTGGAGCCCGCCGGCGGGGAGCCGGTGCGTGATCGGCCCCT
>MTLD01000035.1_pt1 | contig 38976 bp, 43 predicted proteins | sample 1982471 | NCBI WGS metagenome assembly MTLD01 (sample SAMN05712604, study PRJNA340218) | biofilm metagenome | isolation source: sample SPM anode biofilm adapted to -50 mV | place: USA | collected 2012-02-03 | reverse complement strand
CCGGCTCGATTACAGCCAGTTGCTGGCGTTTGTGCGCTCATGATTCCCAGTGCGGATGCAAGCGCTTGACCGGTTTTGAGGGTTATGAAGATTTTGTTCGGCTGATCGGGAAGAGTCTGTAGGTCTTTTGCAGAACAACAAAGGCGGCCGATTGGCCGCCTTTTGAATTAAGTATGGTGTCCCGGTAATTCCTCAATGTCTTTATATCTTATGGTTTACTTTTTGAATTGCAGTTTACTTTTTAATTTTTGGTTGACAAACAACACAAAAATGGATAAAACCTCCATAACGCTTCAAAACTTGGAGGTTGAAATGGAATCGAGAAAGCCATGGGAAATTCATGATGCTCTGACATCCGACAAGCTTTGCACTGTTGGTTCATTACTTGCCGACATCCGTAGAAAAGCTCTTGATATATACGACCCCGATGAAGGTGATGGTACATGGTGCAATGAGTGCACAATCTACCAAAGAACTCTGAACATTCTGAAACGATCAACCGATAACTACCCTTGGTTACGGGTGAATGATACTGGACTGTATTTTGTCATGTTCATAGGCGATATTCCAGTGCGTTATTACAAAGGGCAATTCGATAAGCCGAATAAACGCTCATTGACTATCAGAACTGATGAGTTGATACCACACGAGCAGCTCTGCCTACTTGATCCAGAAAACTTTCACTGGTACTGGCGGATCATTTTGGAAACAGATGAAAACAGGATGGCATCCCGAATTGGGATAGCTCAATTCCGCGAAGGAACGGAAGTTATGCGGAATCTGTGGACATTCCCGCAGCATGCGATAACAAACATCTCGCTTGTAACATCAGAAAAGAGAGAGCCGACAATCTTGGCTCCGCCTACTATTTCGCTCAAAACCAAAGATACTACGGACGGAAAGGAAGTTGGGAATGGCTGAAAGCGAACAGTTTTTTGGGAACCGATTACGGGTTGCAAGAACGTTCAATGGGTACACGCTTGCCGAGGTCGGCGAAGCAATTTGCACAACACGCCAATACATTCAAAAGTTGGAAGTCGATGATTCTTGTTCTCCGCCTTCTGTTACTACGGTAGATGCGCTGGCATCACTTCTCAATGTTGAACCTGGTTTTTTCTATTCGCCGCTACTTGACGAGGTTCAGGAAGAGGAGTGTCATTTTAGAAAAGCAAAAACAACACCTGTCAACATTCGAACAAGAGCAAGATCCTACGGAACCTTTTTTGGTCAGATACTGAAATACGTCGATTCACATGTTGACTTACCTGTACTAAAGATTCCGGTAGAAAATGTGCCTTCTCCGCAATCTCTCAATGCGGAGCACATCGAGAAAATAGCTGCAACATCCCGGCTTGCTTGGAATCTACACCCAGATGAGCCGATACACAATGTTACAAGAACGCTTGAAAATGCTGGCTGTGTGGTTACAACTTTCCATGGGGTTTCGGAAAAGGTCGATGCTTTTTCATTTATTCGTTCAAGAGCAGTAATTGTCAGCAATACAGCCAAAGGAAATACGGCCAGAAGTCGGTTTGATAGGGCGCATGAAGGCGGCCACGTTGTGCTTCATCGAGGCATTGAATCTGGCGATCCCTTGTTAGATGAGCAGGCAAATCAGTTTGCCAGCGCTTTCCTTTTGCCTCGGAACGCGTTCATTCGGGAGTTTCCGAAAAACAATAAGTTGTACTGGCCTAAGATTCTCGAAATGTCAATAAGATGGGGTGTTAGTCTTCAGGCACTGATCAGGAGAGCGTATGACCTAAGTATTATTGATCCGGTTAAATACCGGTATGCCCACGTTTATATCAATAAGTACATAAAAGAAGATGTTTTGGCTTCAATCGCGCCGCCGGAAGAAGTTCCTGAAATATTGCCTCAAGTTATCTCCTTACTGCGCGATAGCAAAGGATTAATCGTTTCCGATATTGCGGAAAGCCTTCATGTTAAACCGGAAGTACTTAATAGTTTCGGAATATTCGATAGTCCGGGAAGTAATCCCCCAAAGAATGTCATTTACTTGGAAAAGCAGAGGAAAATCTAGCGTAAGGAGTTCGAGATGAAAAAGGATAGCAACAATCTCTTTGTGGAACGACGCCCCGAAGGTGATTATGCGGTACGGAAGCCAAATTCGGAAAGGGCAAGCGCGGTTGCACCAACTCAAGCACAAGCAATTGAACGTGCGAGACAATTAAAACCAGATGCCGCCATTCATGTCGAACGCGTAAGAAACACCTCTACTGGGAATCCGGATAAATGGCGGAAACCGTAAAGCGCTAACTAGGTGATTTTTACAGAATTCCAGGGACAGCATACTTAATCATCCAACTCTTCCATCAACTGCTTCAACTCCGTCAAACGCTCCTGCGCAACCATCCAGACTGTCTTCAAATCAACTCCCATGTAATCGTGAATCAGCACATCCCGCATACCGGCCATCTTGGCCCATGGAACTGCGGGATGTTTCCGGCGAAATGCCGCCGGTATATGCTTGGTCGCCTCACCAAGCACCTCCAGACTCCTGATCACGGCATTGACGGTCTTTTTGTCTGCCGCGAAATCATCGAAGGTCATGCCAGCGGTAAATTCCTTGACCTCTGCTATAGCCGTGCGAATATCGTCCAGATAATCGGCTATCTCGCGCCCTTTAGACATACTCCACCTCTGCCAGGATACGCTTGCCGATAGCCGGCTTGAGGGCCGTTTCCATTACCAGATCGACCTTACCATGGAGCTTGGCTTCAAGGAATTCCCGCAGATCAATGAAGTCGAACAAGTCGATGTCGCGGTTGAAAGATACAAGGATGTCGATATCGCTCCGCTTGCGCTGCTGTCCACGGACATAGGAACCAAACAGGCCGAGGCGCTGCACGCCATAACGCGTCATGATCTCCGGCTTGCTGTTCCTGATTATGTTGATGATTTCCTGTTTGCCCATGATCGTGTAATACCATAAAAAAAAGGGCGCTGCAATCAGCGCCCTTTCGTTTCCAACTATTTGAGATTTTTTCTTTATCCATCTCCACCTAGGAATTTCAGGGACATCTTCTCAATTCCTTTTCCCGACTTGGACTTCCGGGACCATCTTGCTTACCTCACTCCCACGGATTACAAACTCTCACCCAGCACCGCTCCATATCCTTGACATTGTGCGTAACCACAATCAACCCATGGGCCGCAGCGGTGGCGGCAATGAGCGAATCTAAATTACCGGGGAATTCCGGGAACCAGGCTTGGGGTCCACGAAAAGCACGAAACACACGAACGAATCACGGGATGATCCTTTCAACCACGGCCTTTTGGTTGCTCCCGAAATTTACAAGGAGCCCGAGCCTTAAACCGGTTGCCTTCAAATAGTTCAGAACCTGTGAGCGATGCTCGCCGGTTAGTTCTCGTAATGCCTTCAGTTCAACGATGATCTTTTCGTAACAGACCAAATCCGGCCTGTACGATTGCTTCAACACCTCTCCTTTATACCTCAATACAAGCTCTTGCTGAGCCAGGAAAGGGACACCTCTTTTCCCGAGCTCCTTTTCAAGACATTCCTGATAGACCGCTTCGAGAAATCCGCACCCCATTTCACGATAAACTTCAAAGACAGCGCCCTGAATGGCATAACTTTCATCTCTGAATAACAACCCGCTGTCCATATTTTCGTGCCTTTCGTGCGTTTCGTGGACAATTGCCTTGTGGAATAACAGTGGGGGAAACCGGGGACACTCCCCGTATTCACTCACCCCTCTACCTCAGCACCCAGCTCCCGCAAAATCTCCGCCTCAATCTGCTTCGCATCGGGCAGTTTCCCGGCCAGTTCTCTGGGGAGATCATGGGTCAGAGTGTATTCCGCCACCCCTACCGGCTTGCCTATACCGAGGAAATCCAACAGGTAGACATCCTTCATCGCCTCATCTGCCTGCCCGGCCAGATGTTCCGGTAGTGTTGCGGCAAAGTTATGTTGCTTTTCCGCCAAGATATGACGTTCGTATGCTTGCCCATTGATCTGCTTCAGCAGGACATTGCGGCTCAAGCCCTGTTCGGCAGTCATCCGCAGGTAATAGGCGCGGGCCTCTTTAACCTTTACCTTCGTCATGATGGTGATGTTCTGGCCCCAGGGAATTTCTCTAACAAGCTGTTGGAGATTTTACTAAATCCCAAGGCCATCTTACTCAACTCATTCCCACGGATTACAAACCCTCGCCCCGCATCTCTCCATGTCCCTGACATTCCGCGTAACCACAATCAATCCATGTGCCGCAGCGGTGGCGGCAATGAGCGAATCTAAAATTACCGGAGGATTCCGGGAACCAGGCTTGGAGTCCACGAAAAGCACGAAATACACGAACGAATCACAGGATGATCCTTTCAACCACGGCCTTTTGGTTGCTCCCGAAATTTACGAGAAGCCCGAGCCTTAAACCGGTAGCTTTCAAATAATTCAAAACCTGTGAACGATGCTCACCAGTTAGTTCTCGTAATGCCTTCAGTTCAACGATGATCTTTTCGTAACAGACCAAATCCGGCCGGTAAGACTGCTTCAACACCTCTCCTTTATACCTCAACACAAGCTCTTGCTGAGCCAGGAAAGGAACACCTCTTTTCCCGAGCTCCTTTTCAAGACATTCTTGATAGACCGCTTCAAGAAATCAGCACCCCATTTCCCGATAAACTTCAAAGACAGCGCCCTGAATGGCATAACTTTCATCTCTGAATAACAACCCGTTGTCCATATTTTCGTGCCTTTCGTGCTTTTCGTGGACAATTGTCTTAAAGATTGGTCTTCCCCTGCTTCTTAATCTTCCAGACCGAATTCCGGGGAGAGTTTGCTCAACTCACTCCCACGGATTACAAACCCGCACCCCGCACCGCTCCATATCCTTGACATTCCGCGTCACCACAATCAACCCATGCGCCACAGCGGTTGCGGCAATGAGCGAATCCATTACCGGCAGTTTCTCACCCGCCCGCTCCGCCTCTCCCTGGATACGCCCCCAACAGAGTGCGGTGTCCAGATCAATATCAAGAATCCGCCCAGCAAAGCGTTCGACCAGATCGAGCCCGATCCAGGCTTGCAGCTCATCCTTTTTCGTACAGTCGGGCAGTTTACTGATCCCCTTCTGCAGCTCCCCCAGGTTCAGGACACTCAGAAACAGTGTCTGTTCGTCCTGTTCGTCCAACCAGTTCACCACGCCGGGATGCGGCTCTTTCTTTACCAGTTCGGAAATCAGACAGGTATCAAGCAGATATTTCACAGCTCCACCTCGCGGGAGAGATCGGCGCTGCGACTAAGATCGAGCTGAACGTCACACAGGGGAGATTGCCGGAAAAACTGCGATAACCCGGTACGGGGCTGGGTCAGTTGGCGGTATTCATCAAAAGAGACAACCACGGCTGTGGGCTTGCCCCGCAACGTTATTGTCTGGGGACCATTATGCAGGGCCGAATCCACCACCTGACTCAAACGGTTCTTGGCCTCCTGAAGCTGCCACTCCCGATCATGGGGTAAGCGAACAATCTTATTAGTCTTCATACGACCCTCCTATCAAGCTAGCCTGTCTAGCCATTTCAGGATAACATGGCACTGATGCAAATCAAATACAAAATATGCCACCAGGGGGAATTCCGGGAACCAGGCTTGGGGTCCACGAAAAACACGAAATACGCGAACGCACCACAAGATGATTCTTTCAACCACGGCCTTTTGGTTGCACCCAAAATTTACGAGGAGCCCGAGCCTTAAACCGGTAGCCTTCAAATAGTTCAAAACCTGTGAGCGATGTTCACCGGTTAGTTCTCGTAATGCCTTCAGTTCAACGATGATCTTTTCGTAACAGACCAAATCCGGCCGGTAAGACTGCTTCAACACCTCTCCTTTATACCTCAATACAAGCTCTTGCTGAGCCACGAAAGGGACACCTCTTTTCCCGAGTTCCTTTTCAAGACATTCCTGATAGACCGATTCGATAAATCCGCACCCCATTTCCCGATAAACTTCAAAGACAGCGCCCTGAATGGCATAACTTTCATCTCTGAATAACAACCCGCTGTCCATATTTTCGTGCCTTTCGTGCGTTTCGTGGACAATTGCCTTGTGATCATCGCTCTAAAGAAAACGGGTTAAGAAACTGCCGTCCCCACAAATAGTTTTTATCAACCGGGCTTAGCTCTGCTTCTTCGCAGACTCTACAGCCAGCGGTTGGTTTTTATCTTGTCGTGCATGAGCTTATTGGATGATAGAGGGCGTTTTTTCTCGGCAGGGTGCCCGATACCCAATATTGCTTCAACCTTGATGTGATCAGGCAGGCCAAGCAGTTTCTGTACATACATTTCAGCCGATTTTTCTTTATCATGCTGCCGGTTTCGTATTTGGGCCCAGCAACTACCAAGCCCCAGTGACAATGCCGTGAGTTGGATGATTATCGCTGCGATGGAACAGTCTTCAATCCAGACATCCGACTTGGTGCTGTCCGCGCAGACGACCACCCCAAGGGGGGCGTTTTTCAGGAATTCCGATCCATGCAGTTTTGCTTCGGAGAGCTTGAGGAGTGTTTCGGGATCGTCTACAAGAATAAACTCCCATGGATTTATGCCCCTTGAGGCAGGAGCACGGAGGGCCGCTTCAATGATAGTTTCCATGGTTGCGGGATCTATTTTTTCAGAAGTGAACTTTCGTATACTGCGACGTTTGCGTAATAATTCGATCATACGGCATCTCCTCTGCCCAATAAACAAGGGCAATTTATTCCAACTATCGTTAATGATCCTGTCTTGCCCGACCAATCCAGGCGGCTCCAATCACGCCTGCGGAGTCGCCCAGCTGATTCTTGAGGATGGGGGTCCGCAAGTTGTCGTGGAACGCGTATTGCCGCACCCGATCCCGACCCGTGGCATAGAGCTCCGGGATGTTGGAGAGCCCGCCGCCAAGCACGACCGCATCCGGGTCGAGAATGGATATAATGCCTCCCAGGCAACGCCCGAAGTCATCCAGGAAACGTTCGAAGATTGACTGGCACCGCGGTTCTCCCGTGCGGGCCCGGGCGACAATTTCATCCATGGTCAGCCGTTGCCCGTGCTCCTGATAAAATGCCGCTTCAACTCCCGAACCGCTGATCAGCGTCTCCACACACCCTTGGTTGCCGCAGTAACATGGTGCGCCGTTGCGATCCAAGGACATATGGCCCCACTCGCCGGAGATGCGGTGCGGCCCTTCGCGGACCACGCCGTCGATGCAAATCCCGCCGCCGCATCCTGTCCCCATGATGACGCCGAAAACCAGGCCATATCCGCGCCCAGCTCCGGAATGGCACTCAGCCAGGGTAAAACAGTCGGCATCGTTACGCACCTGGACGGGGCAGCCAACCAACCTTTCGATGTCTTTTCGCAGGGGATGGCCAATCAGGCAAGTCGAGTTGGCGTTGCGCACGAGTTCCGTGGCGGCATCGATCGACCCTGGTATGCCGACACCAACGGAATAAGGCATTCCAACAGGCAACCGGTCAGCCGACTCGCGGATCATATCCACCACCAAAGACAGAATGGCATCGTAACCTTCGGCGCGGGGCGTGGGTTTGCGCTGGCGCCACAGAACGCTGCCGTCCGGGGCCAGGAGAACAGCTTCGGTCTTGGTCCCCCCAAGATCGACACCAATGGCTCCCATATCCGAGTTCATAGAAATTGCATCAAGTGACGTCATGGGCTTCAATTACTCCGATTTGATATTTTTCAACATTTGACCATCCGAATTCACAGTCCCCGATGGACTCAAGATGTCCACAACTATTATCGATATCTGTCACTTGCCCCCACTCAAACACGCGCCAAACTTGGCACAGATTTATGGCGGGTGTGCCAATAGTGCACATTATACTTTCTGGCAAAGTCGTGCAAGTAACTAAAGTTACTAGATCTATCGCATCAAAGCGAATGCAGCCGTTTACAGGAACAATACTTGCTAAATTTTCCTGCAGGTATTTAGTTTCCGTCCGGAAAGGGTGCTTTTTCCCCCTGGCGGCGTCAATCTTCGGCCTTGCTTGTGCGGCGTACCGATGTACGCCTCCGCGCAATCTCTTGATTTCCTTGCCAGAAGAAAAAATCCCCGCTCTCCGAATCGGAAACCTACAGTTTCTCATCCGGAGTTTCCGGATGGAAACTATTTAGATGACACCGGTCTGGAGGTTGAAATGCTAAACAGAAATTTTGTCATTCAGCTGCTGAGAACATTGCACATCCTGAGCTTCAGCGCCTGGATCGGAGGAGGACTCGGCATAGCAATGCTGCTCAAACTTGACTTGCAGGCGTCGACAGCCAACGACCTCCAGGCCTTCAACCAGGTGATCGATGCAATCGACGACTGGGTCATTACCCCCGGCGCTTGCTTAACACTCATAAGCGGTCTGGCCCTCGCCCGTTTCCGCCGCTTATGCATCATGCGTACAAGCTGGCTCAGATTCAAATTATTCAGCACCATTATCGCCATATTTTTCGGCTACTTCTTCGTGGCGCGATGGCTGGAAAAAATGCAGACTTATTCCACACAAGACAAATTTATCCTATTCGACGACCGGCTCTATTCCCAAGTCTATATAAACGGGGCTATTGGCTGCGCAGCCCAAGCCATTGTTGTTTTGACCCTGTTGGCCGTATCCATTTTCCGCCCTCACTCCCTGAAGCACTGAATGCTGTTGAAATACGTCACAAGGAAGGCCGGATACAAGGCGCACGGAACGTAACAACTGAAGCATAACGAATAGTCAGTTGAGATTGGGAGTACCGCGCAACACCGCAGACGGCCTCGACAGCAGATATTCAACAGCCTGCTAGAGCGCTGCTTGCCAGGGGATCCCGAGCGCGGCACGACAAGAACAAAATTAGTTGGAATGGGAAGGATCTGGATAGAAAAGAGCCGATGTCATTTGAAGCATAACATGGCAATTTTGCCAATTACGCTTCAAGCAACAACCGGACTGCGGCGGATTATGTATGGCGGAAGTGCATGGGAATCGAACCCACCGAGGAAGTTTCTCACCCCCTCCACCGGTTTTGAAGACCGGGCGGCCCACCAGCGACCGACGCACTTCCATTAGTCTGTAACACGGCAACCCTACGGCTTTACTTCAGCGCCTCGATCGCATCAATCTCTTCAACCGCATCCTGAAGCATCTTTAAATGGCCCTGGTCTTGGAGTTCCATCTTCTTGAACAACTTCGAGAGTTCATTATCGGCAAAGGTCAGGATTGATCCGATATGATATTCTGCCAAAGATTTCTCAATGTACAATGCCAGCTCGAATGCTTCCGCCAAAGTCGGATGGCAGGTTCTGATTTCTTCATGTATCTTTTCGAGCTTGGCGATTATTGACTTCACTTTTTTGTCGCTGGCATTGACATCTTTTATTCCGGTGCCAAGATGGCATGCGGCCAACCTGAATTGATCCGCGTGATGATCCTCTTCTTTTGCTATCTTGTTCCAGAGTTCCGCCACAACTGGATCTTTGGCAAAGATCTTTGCAAAATGGCGGTAGATGTGGGCGCATTTTTCTTCAACAATCCAACAGGATTCCAGGATATGTATTTCGTTGAGGGACAGTCTGGTTATGTTTGCCATTTTATTACCTCCTTCTGCATTATCTCTTTGAACTTTCTGCAACATACCATCTTACGACAATAAAATCACAGCCTAAAAAACTGCTTCAGTTTGAGCAGGTAATCTTCCCTGCGAGACACCTCCGCAACCTGCTCCCTCTCTTCGCTGACACTGGCGCTGGTCCGCCGTTCACGGTCAGCCAGGATGGCACTGAGCATTTCCAGGATCGCGGGATTGCTCCGCAAAAGCGGCTCCATAAGTTCTTTGGTCACTTCGGCCAGCCAGACTTCCATGGATGCGCGTACCGTTGCCCGGCGCGGTTCGCCGGTCAAAAGCGACATCTCGCCGAAAAACGATTCTTCCTGGATGCTGCCGACTGTTGTGCCGGCCACAGATACCTCCAACTCCCCCTTGAGGACAATAAAGAGCGAACTGCCGCCGTCTCCCTGCCGCACCACGATCTCTCCCGGACCGAATACCCTGACCAGGGCGCTTTCCGCCAGCGATTCATTGGTGGTGTCGTCGAGCATACCGAACAGTTCGGATTTCCGCAACTCGGCCGCGACACGTTCGCGCGGGAATTTGAACGGCGACTTGGCCTCACTGCTGATAACCTGCCGGTGCGGAAAGGGAAAGCTCGATCCTTCGCGGTTGACGGCATACCACATCTTGGTATAGACGGCGTCCCTTACCGGGATTTTGCGCGCGGGATCGGAGATGGCGAATTTTAGCTGGTAGGTGATGCCGCTGTCATTGAGGGAAAACAGCCGGACTATCGGTGCCGGTACCGGCAAGACCTCTGGCTCGTCCAGCAGCACCTTGAGCAGCAACTCCTTGGCATGATCGGGCGGGGTACTGTAATCCAGCATCGCATCCAGGCAGAGAACCGGCTTTTCGTCCGATGCGCTGCTGCCGTGGTATGTGACCACATTCTGCATGATGACGCTGTTGGGGACCATGTCCAGGGTGTTGTCGAGGTTGCGCAGGGTGGTATAGCGAAAACCTACGTTGATAATTTCGCCAAAAAGGCTCTTCTCCTTGACCGCGATCCAGTTCTTTTGACCGAGCAGTTGGTCGGTCTGGATGGAGAAACCGGACAGGGCATTGGTAAGCGTGCTCTGCATGGCAAAGGCAATGGTGGCGGTCAATACGGTGGTCGTGGTAAGGACTGCCGCCAGGTCGATCTTGAATACCAAGCGCAGCGAGATGATGCCGACAATCAGATAGACCACCAACTGAACGGCATCCCGCAGAAACGACGGGATTTCCCGTTGCGTACGCAATCGCAGGTAAACATCCACTGTCAGGTAGATGACCAGTTTGGCCAGGCAGAACAGGACAACTACCGTCTGTAACCCTTCCAGCATGGCGCCATAGCTGGGGATGGCGGTCAGGGTCACCTCGCCGTAGAGCAGCAGAAAACCGAGAAGCGCAAGTTTGATCGGCGTGGTGATGCGGGGATGGATCTCCTGGCCGCGGCTGCGCCTTGCCAACAGGACCGCGCTGAAGAACAGCAGGGTAACGGCCAGCACAAAGATGCGGTTTATCAGGATGTAATTGACATCTATCAGTGCTGATACCGGTGGTGTTGTCCCATTGCTCGGAGTTGACATTTGCATCGTTCTCCCTGGCGGGGCAGCCTGCTCAGACTTCCAGAGCGCCGATCAGGCTGTTCACGCTAGCTACACCGTTATTGACCAGCCAGGCCTCCATGCCTTCGGCAATATCCTGGGCCGCCGACGGGTTGATGAAGCTGGCGGTACCCACCTGTATGGCAGTGGCACCGGCCAGGATGAATTCCAGGGCATCGGTTGCGGTCATAATGCCGCCAATACCTATGATGGGAATCTTCACCGCCCGTGCCACCTGCCAAACCATGCGCAGGGCTACCGGTTTGATGGCCGGACCCGAAAAACCGCCCGTGATATTGGCCAGCACCGGCTTGCGGCTGTTCAGGTCGATGGCCATGCCGGTCAGGGTATTGATCAGCGAAAGCGCATCGGCGCCAGCATCGGCGCAGGCCCTGGCCATGGAAACGATATCGGTGACATTGGGGGAAAGTTTGACGATCAGGGGCTTGATGGTGGCTTCCCGGCAGGCTGCCACCACGCCGAAGGCGCATTGCGCATCGGTGCCGAAGACAATGCCCCCCTGTTTGACGTTGGGGCAGGAGATATTCACCTCCAGTGCCGCAATTTCGGGGATTCCATCGAGTCTGCGGGCCATTTCCACATATTCGTCAACCGTGTTGCCAAAGAAGTTGGCAATGGCCGGGGTGTTCACTGTGCGCAGGAATGGGACCTTTTTCTCGATAAAGGCATCGATGCCAACATTTTGCAAACCAATGGCGTTCAGCATCCCGCCGGGGGTCTCCACGATGCGAGGGGTTGGGTTGCCGGCCCGGGGCTGCAGCGAAAGCCCCTTGGTGACAAAGGCTCCGATCTTTTCCAGGTCAACGTACTGTGCGAATTCGGCTCCATAGCCGAAGGTGCCGGAGGCGGTCATCACCGGATTGCGCAATGCAATCCCGGCAATATTTACAGTCATGTCAGGTTTCATGGTTCAGGCCCCCCATTTCAGATCAACCGAGTCGAACACCGGGCCATCGGTGCAGACACAGCGATAATCCGGGGTTTCGGGCGAATGGTGGTGGCCGGGGGTCACACACCCAAGACAGGCCCCCATGCCGCAGGCCATGTAGCCTTCCAGGGAGACCTGGCAGGAAAGGGAGCGCCGCGCCGCGATGGCTGCCACGGCATTGAGCATGCCGTGGGGGCCGCAGGCAAAGATCGAGGCGTTGCCGGCATCAAGATCAAGGCGCTTTTCCAAGGCCTCGGTCACCAGGCCCCGTTCGCCCAGAGAACCGTCCTCGGTTGCCACGTAACACTCGACCCCAAGCCGTTCGAATTCGGTGATACAGAGGATATCGTCCCGCGTCCTGCCGCCGGCAAAGAGCCTGACCCGCGACTGCCGCACCAACTCCTTGGCCAGCAGGTAGAGCGGCGCCAGGCCGACCCCGCCTCCCACGATCAGCTTTTCTTCCTCCAGTGGCCCCAGATCGAAACCCTTGCCCAACGGGCCGAGAATGTCCAACAGATCGGTTTCATGCAACTCGGACAACATGGCGGTACCCTTCCCCACCACCCGGTAGAGCATTTCCAGGTACGGCTGCGGCTGGGCACCGCTGTGGGCGGGGACATATGTGCCCACGTCAAAGATACCGAAGGGGCGACGCAGAAGTGGGTCGATAGCGGAGTTTACCCGCACCATGACAAACTGGCCGGGCTGGGCGGCGGCAAACTCGGGCGGCGCGGTCATGCGCATGCGCCAATAACCGGGCGAGACCTCGGCATTGGCAAGGATCATGGATTTAAACTGCATTGTAGCTCCTTTAGCTTATACTTTCATGCGGCTTTCAAGTAGTGCCGAACATCAAATTCCGCACCACTTTTTGCTGCTTCTTCTGCAGTTCTGAAGAGCTGGCTCGCTACGGCGTCATCAATGTACTCTTCACCACAGTTCTGGCAGACCCTGGCTGGCACCTTTTTTACAACAAGGGTCAAACCTTCTCGTTCCAAGGTTACTGTCACAAAACCATCCGCAGTTTCACCATGCTTACAAATCACGCATTTCATATCTTTCTCCTCGTAAATCCGGAGTGCCATTTGAGAGAATCCGGCTCATAAACGGTTATGATGATTGTCTCTTTATCCGTATCGTTATTAGCTGCGACGATATGCACGGGCCGCTGTTCTATCCAAGCCATAACCAGAATGCTGGGATATGGTGTGTCGTCCGGATAGTCCTCCACTAACACGCCACTTTCGAGGGCACTTTGTATATCATCCGGTTCAAAGCAGCGTTGTGACATTCTGGCAAGGGCATGAAGGCGAAATATGAGTTTACTGTATGATTTCAAGTATGCTCCTTATTCCAATTGAAGAATCGGAATAAAAATCGACTATATTATCAGCGACCGCTCCATCAGCACCGCATCCTCGGTTCCCTCGTAATAACCCCGCCGCGTGCCGGTTCGCACAAAGTCGAGCCGCTCGTAAAGGGTGATGGCGGGAGTGTTGGACGCCCGCACTTCCAGGGCCAGGACCTCGGCCCCTTGCTCCATTGCGATCCGAAGCGCCGCTTCCATCAAGCTTCTGGCAAGCCCCCTGCCCCTCTGCTCAGGGGCAACGGCGACATCCAGAATCTGGGCCTCTTCGAACAACGACATCAATACGACATAACCGATGACCTTGTCATCGTGAACGGCAACCAGGGGGAATGAATGCCGCGCCTCGATCTCGTGGAGAAAATGCTCCCTCCGCCAGGGAGTTGGGAAGGACGCCTGTTCTATTTCCAGGACGCCGTCCAGGTCTGGTTCGGACATGGGGCGGATGATTACTGCTTCCAGCAAGGACATGGGCTGACATGATATGCAAATGGCCGAATATTGTAAACGGTTTTCACTGCAACAGATATTGACAGTATGCTGATAATATGAATAATGATTATTTACCTGAATAATTTCAGCTTAAAGGACCGCAACAATGTACAATATTGAGAAAAGCGTAGGGTTCCTTTTGTCAAAGGCCTATCAACGCGGATGGGCATTGTTCAAGGAAGAACTCGACCATTTCGACATGACCCCGCCCCAGTTCGCCTTGTTGGCGTTTCTCTGGCAGCAGGACGACTTGACGCAGGTGGAGCTCTCCGAAATCAGCCAGGTTGACCGGACCACCCTGGGAGGCCTGATAGACCGGCTGGAAAAAATAGGGTTGGTGGAACGCCGCCCCCATCCGCAAGACCGGCGGGCCCATCTGATTCGGCTTACAAGCAAGGGGAAAGAGATGCAAGCCCCGCTGACTGAGATAGCTGAACGCGTGGCAGTAAAATTCACCTCCAACCTGAATCAAAAGGATGTTAACGAATTGGTAAGAATGTTGGGAATTCTGCGCGGAGAACGGAGGGTTTATGAAAAACCGTCATATTAGCATCTTGGCCACGCTGATCATTTTAATGTCAACGCCCGTTTACGCAAAAACCATTACCCTGCAGGAATGCCTTGAACAGGCTCGGCAGAACAACCCTGCCCTGAAGACGGCTGCCTGGGATACGGCCATTGCCAGGGAAGGTGTCAGACAAGCTTCATCAGCGCTGTTTCCGCGCGCCGATGCCCAGGCCGGATACACCATGCAGCAGGCGGCCCAAGCCGTCAAGATCAACGGCATCAAGGCCGAGACCCAGGAACCGGACTATGCCTTTGGCGGACTGTCGGCCTCTTACACCATCTATGATTTCGGCAGAAGGGACTCCAGGATAGCACGGGCCAGATCCCTGGCCGATTCTACCTCCATGTTCTACGATGCGCGGCGCAGCGATGTTTACATGCAGGTGATCGAGGCCTATTTCGGCATCCTTGAGGCAGGAAAACTGATAGAGGCGGCCAAGGACGAGGTTACCCAGGTGGAAGAACACCTGCGGACAGCCCAGGCGCTCTTCGAGGAAGGGGTCGTCACCCGCAACGACGTGCTCCAGGCCGAAGTCCGTCTGGCCGCTGCCAGGCAAAACCTGCTGGTCACACAAAATCGCCGGGAGAACATCTGGCTGCAGATGAATTTCCTGACCGGGGCCGATCCTGCCACCCGTGGCGAACTGGAAGAAAATGCATCCATGACGGACAACATGGATAATCGCATCGGCACCGACAGTGCCATTGCCCATAGATCCGAAATCCAGGCCCTGAAAAAATCGGTCGAGGCCGGCGAAGCGAACCTGAAGGAAAGCCGCAGCAATTTCTATCCCGAGCTTTACACCCGGTTGGCACTGGATTATGTGCAAAACGACAAGGTCAACGAACAGACCATCATGTCGGCCACCGTTGGCTTGAAGGTCAACCTGTTTGATGGGTTTGCCTCCACCTCCGGTCGCAAGGCGGCTGTGCAGGCGCTTTCCAGAGACCAGGACGCGCTGCGCCAGAAAGAGTCCCAGGTACGGTTGGAGATCGCCACGGCCCGCAACGACATGCAGGTCGCCAAGGATCGCATTGCCGTCACGGAAGCCGCCATCAAGCAGGGTGAGGAAAACCAGCGCATCAACCGGGAACGTTATCAGGAGCGGGTAGGCACCGCAACCGAGGTGCTGGATGCGCAAACACTGCTGACACAGACCAGAACCGATCATTACCGGGCGCTCTTTGATTATCAGGTAGCCGCGGCCCGCCTGAAGCGGGCAATCGGAGAGCTGTAACCCACACCGGCAACAGCTTGGCAAGACAGTCGCAAGAAGTGAATCAACAAATGGGGGAAACAATGGAAGAAGAGATACAGCCGGTTGCCGCCGCAACGTCCGAACCGGTCCCGGAAGAGCCGGTCCAGTCGCCACGGCGCGGCATTACCAAGAGGCACAAGGCACTTATCATTTTGCTGCTATTGTTCATCGCCGGCGGGTGGTTCGGATTGAGGTGGTGGGTCAGGGCCCAAACCCATATAGAGACCGACAATGCCTTTATCGAAGCCCGCAGCGTGCCGATTTCGTTCAAGGTTTCCGGAACGGTCAAGAGGGTACTGGTAAAAGACAACCAGTTTGTCAAACAGGGCGACTTGCTCTTGGAACTGGACTCGAGCGACTACCGGGTCCGGGTTGCCCAGGACGAAGCGGGAGTGGATGTTGCCAGGAACGAAACCGGTGGAGAGTACAAAAAAGCGGAGGGCGCCAGGGCTGCAGTCCAACTTGCCAGGGCCAGGCTTGACCAGAACCTGCTGGATCTGCAGCGCGGCGAAGCGCTCTTTGGCCGCGAGGTTATTCCCAAGGAGCAGCTTGACCGCCTGAAAACCGCCAAACGCATAGCAGAATCCCAATTGAAAGAGGCTGAAGAGGCCCTCAAGCGTGCCATGGCCGAGGCTGGCTTGTCGCCCAAGGGCGAAAACAAGGCCAAGGTGCTCCAGAAACAGGCCCAACTGGAGGAATCACGCCTGCGCCTCTCCTATACCCGCATCACTGCCCCCCGCGACGGCTACGTCACCCGTAAAAACATCGAACCGGGTGCGAACATCCAGGCCGGGCAGCCGCTGTTGACCCTGGTGCCGCTGCAGGACGCCTGGATCACGGCCAATTACAAGGAAGGCCAGCTCACCTACATAAGGCCGGGGCAAAAGGTCGAATTCACGGTGGACGCCTATCCGGGCAGGCACTTTTCCGGCCGGGTGGACAGCATAATGGCCGGCACTGGCGCGGCTTTCTCGCTGTTGCCGCCTGAGAATGCCACCGGCAACTATGTCAAGGTGGTACAGCGCGTGCCGGTCAAGATTCTGATCGACAGCAACAGCGACCCTGAGCATCTGCTGCGTGTGGGGATGAGCGTTATTCCCACCGTGTTGGTGGGGCGGACCGCAGGTGATGTGCTCAAGGGACTGAATCCGTTTAAATAATATCTAACTAAAGTAACTATCCATGTCCTCAGCAGAAGATAAAAACATCAACAAATGGCTGATCACCATCACGGTCATGCTCCCGGCCATCATGGAGATCATCGACACCTCGGTAGCCAACGTGGCCCTGCCCCATATGCAGGGGAGCCTCAATGCCGGCACCGACGAGGTCACCTGGGTGCTGACTTCCTATCTGGTCAGCAATGCGGTAGTGCTCCCCATGACCGGCTGGCTGTCGCGCGTCTTCGGCCGCAAACGTTTCCTGATGACCTGCATTACCATGTTCACGCTGGCATCGCTTTTGTGCGGCGCAGCACCCAACCTGGCCTCGCTGATCTTCTTCCGGGTACTGCAAGGGGCTGCCGGCGGTGCGCTGATCCCCATCAGCCAGGCGATCCTGATGGAAACCTTCCCCCCGAAACAACAGGGCATGGCCATGGCCATCTTCGGGATCGGCGCCATGTTCGGCCCCATTGTCGGGCCGGCCCTGGGTGGCTGGATCACAGACAACCTGAATTGGCGCTGGATCTTCTACATAAACCTGCCCATAGGCCTGATTGCGCTGACCATGTGCGCCTTTTTCATCTTCGACCCCGATTACCTCAAGCGCACCGGCAAGGCCATCAAGATCGACTACTGGGGCCTGTTCCTGCTCACCACCGGCATGGGAGCCCTGCAGGTAGTTCTGGACAAAGGGCAGCAGGAGGACTGGTTCAGCTCTTCCTTCATCATCACCTTCACTATCGTCTGCGTTGTCTCCCTGATAGCCCTGATCTGGATCGAGCTCACCCATGAGCACCCCATCATCAACCTGCGGCTGTTCAAGAATGTCTCCTTTTCGGCCGGAAATTTCATCATGTTCGTGGTCGGTTTCTGCCTGTACAGCTCAATAACGCTCATACCGCTCTTCCTCCAGACCCTGATGGGATATTCGGCCACCGACGCCGGCATGGTCATGGCCCCGGGCGGGGTGGCCACACTGATCACCATGCCTTTTGTCGGCGCCATGCTGCAAAAACGGGACGGCCGCAAGATTGTCCTGGTAGGTCTAATTATCGGCGCATCCGCCATGTTTATGATGCAACACCTTAATCTCGAAGCATCCTACTGGGACTATGTCTGGCCACGGGTCGTGTTGGGTTTCGGCCTGGCAATGATCTTCGTGCCGTTGACCACGGTCACGCTGGCCACCATTACCCGTACGGAAATGGGCAATGCCACCGGCATGTTCAATCTGCTGCGCAATATCGGCGGCAGCGTGGGCATCGCCGTGGCAGCCACCCTGCTCAGTCGATTTACCCAATTCTATCAGACCACCCTGGTCTCCCACATCACGCCTTACAACACGGCATGGCAAACACATTACGCCGGACTCAAACAGGCTCTGATCTATAAAGGCATCAATGCAACACAGGCGGATCAAACCGCCATGGGCCTGATTTACGGCATAGTGCGCCGTCAGGCAGGAGCCCTGGCCTTCAACCGCATCTTCTGGATCATCGGCATCGCATTCCTTTCAATCCTGCCGTTGTTGCTGCTCCTCAAACGCCCAACCCACCAGGGAAAGGGCAACATGGGGCACTGACCCGCCATCCTGATCATTTTTGTTCTATTTATTTAATAAATATGAATTTTGATCGCTAAAACAGACTGTTTGTGCTAACGTTAGTTTCCTCTATGATCAGGAAACTCTCGCCACTTATACTGCCAATTACGACCTTCCTCGTTGCATGGGTCTTGCTGCCACGTATACCATTGATCCCTCCTGAAAAGCAGGTACTGCTTACCTCTGCCCCCTATCTTCTCATCGCTGTCGGCATGGCCCTGAGTTTTCATTTCAGGCGCGGCCGCGTTTTCATGGTCCTCACGCTGATCGCCTTCTGCTACGGCCTATGCGCCTCCAGGCTCGCCGGCCTGACCGGCCCCGACACCCCCGATGCCTGGCTGATCTTCCGGGCGATCACAGTGCTCCTGCCATTCAACCTCCTGCTCTGCTCCCTTATGCAGGAGAAAGGCGTTTTTACTAAAGCCGGCAAAATGCGCCTGTTGTTCTTTGGTTTCCAGGTATTTGCACTATGGTTAACATTAAGAAACAGCCAACAGGGTCTCTGGATGACCCTGACGCAGAAACTCGTTGACTGGCCGTTTCTCAACCGACTCCAGGTGCCCCAGGAAGCCCTGATCATGTTTCTTGCGGCAATTTCCATTGCCCTGTGTCGGACCGTCACCAGACAGTCACCAATAGACGGCGGCATGTTCGGCTGCACAATCGCCGCCTTCGCTTTCCTGAATTGGTTATGGGTGCCGTTGATGCCCGCCACATTGGCTGCTACAGCCGCCCTGATCCTGGTTATCGCCGTTATTCAGGATTCACACAACATGGCATTCAGGGACGACCTGACAAAGCTGCCTTCACGCAGGGCACTCAATGAATTGCTGCCATGTCTTGGCAGCACCTATACCATCGCCATGGTGGATGTTGACCATTTCAAAGGCTTTAACGACGACTATGGCCACGACGTTGGCGACCAGGTCCTCAAAATGATCGCCTCAAAGATGATGGCCATATCAGGACGGGGCCGTCCATTTCGCTATGGTGGCGAAGAGTTCACCATCATCTTCCCTGGCAAGGGGATGCAGGATGCCTTCCCCCACCTGGAGCAACTCAGAACGACTATCGAAGAATATCAGATGTACCTCCGCGACAGTGACCGTCCCAAGGATGATGGCAGAGGCAAGAGCCGCCGCGCCAACAAACGGCCTGACCGATTCGTCTCGGTTACCATCAGCATCGGCATGGCAGAGGCGAGTCCCCGTCAATCGTCCGAAGAAGTGCTGAAATCGGCGGATGTTGCACTGTATAAAGCCAAGAACAGGGGCAGAAACCAGATCTGCCAGGCTAATTAGCACAAATATTCCGAGATCGGCACAAGAGACAATTTTGTATATTTTCTAAGTAATTTATTGTAATTTGTTAGCCATTCAACAACACACCAAAGGATTGGTCATGATGCGGCTTGAAAAGCACGGATTCCGCTCCAGTTTTCGTTTTCAGCTCTTCTTCATCTTTACAGTCCTTACTGCACTGATCACCATTATCTTCTGTTCCCTGTATATCACCACCGAAATCAATCAAAAACGCCGGCAGAGCGAAAAAATGGTCCTCCTGCTGGCAAATCAACTGGCCGAAAGCGCACGTCTTCCTCTTTTTGCGGAAAACCACGAGGAACTGCTTTATCTGGCCAGGCGCGCAACGGGCTATCCCGAGATTCAAGGAGTTATCATCAGCACCAAGGATGGTCATGTGCTGGTGGATTATCATAAACCAGGCAAACCATCTCCCCAAAACCTGCATAGTGAGCTGATAGAAGTCCGCAGCAATCCGCTGGGCGCGTCTCCGGAAAACGCCATCAGCGGCAATGCCGACACAGCAGGCGCCGTTATCGGCACTGTGCGGATCGAACACGATTCCAGCGGGCTGAGACAACAGATCCGCAGTACTATTCTCATTTCCTGCGTAGTGGCACTGCTTTTCTGGATCATGGTCGCCGCCTTGAGCTACCTGATCCTCCGCAAGGTTACCCATTCCTTCAACGAGCTCATGCAGGGAATGGAAACACTTAGGAAGGGCAATTACGACCTAACCATCCCGATCATCAGTAACGATGAAATGGGACTTGCCGCAGCCACGGTCAACAAGCTGGCAGCAACGCTGAAGCAGAGAGACGAGGAAAACACAAGGCTGAACGATGAGTTGCACAATGCAATGCTCATCGAGATCCAGTCCAAGAGGAATCTGGTAACCCTTAACCGTTCTCTGGAAAAAGAGGTTAATGAACGGATCCAGGCAGAACGGATGGCACGGAGCAGCGAGCAAACCCTGAAAAACCTCATGGATGTGCTGCCGGTTGGCGTCGTTCGAGCCGATTTGAACGGGGATATCGAATATCTCAATAATTTCTTCGTAGAACGTTTCGGCTTCAGCAAAGAGGAAATAGATACCGTTGATAATTGGTCACTGGAAGCTTTTCCTGAGCCGGCATACCGCGAACAGGTTGCCGCCATGCGCAGCGCAGCCATCGAAAAGGTGATTCACAACGAAAACGAAGTTTCCATGTACGAAGCAAGAACAACCTGCAAAGACGGCACCGTTCTGCACGTGATCTACAAGTACCAGATCGCCAATGGCCACTTGATCGTTGTCATGATAGACATAACCGACCGCGAACTATTGCAGGAGCAGTTGCTGAAGACCCAGAAACTGGAGTCGCTGGGTGTACTGGCTGAGGGTATTGCCCATAACTTCAACAATGTCCTGACCGGTATCTTGGGGTATATTTCATTGGCGCGCCTGCACCTGGACGAAGCGCACAAAGCGTATAAACCGCTGGAAAATGCCGAAAGGGCCTCGAACCGGGCTGCCGGCATGGCCAAACAGCTCCTGGCATATGCCCGCGGCAATGCGCCGGCCATGGAACCTGTTTCCATACAACAACTGGTGGAGGAGTCGGTTGAGATTTCCCTGCTGGGAACCAAGATCAAGGATCAGATAGAGTTGCCGCTGTCACTGAAGACTGTCATGGCAGATTCGGACCAGTTGAACCAGGCATTCAACAACATCATCATCAACGCGGTTCAGGCCATGCCGAACGGCGGGACATTAAGCGTATGCGGAGAGAACATCAGTCTTGCCAGCGATAATACCCTCGGATTGCCGCAAGGCGATTACGTGAAGATTTCCTTTACTGACCAAGGATGCGGCATACCATCCAAAAACATGAAACTGATCTTTGACCCTTATTTCACCACAAACCCACTGGTCGGAACCGGACTGGGCCTCTCCGCAACCCACTCGATCATAAACAAGCATGGCGGCCATATAGCCGTCGAATCAAAAGTTGGCCAAGGTACTACCATTACCATTTATCTCCCTGCAACCGACAAGACCACGCAGCAGTTAGACAGACTCGAACCGGCGCCACAGTCACTCCACCGCGGCAATGGCACAATCCTTGTCATGGATGACGAGGAGGCCATCAGAAACCTTGCTTGTGACACCCTGCAATATTTGGGATATAGCGTAACGACCTGCACAAATGGGGAAGAAGCGGTTACCTTGTACCGGGTGGCGGATGAATCCGGGACACCTTTTGATGCGGCAATCCTGGACCTCTCCATCCCTCAAGGCATGAGCGGGAAAGATGCGGCGGAACAGATACTGACCTTTGATCCAAACGCGAAACTGATTATTTCGAGCGGATATTCACAAGATCCGGTTGTAACGGGATACAGGAAATACGGATTCATTGCTGCGGTGAACAAACCTTACACGATCCAGGAACTTGGGCAGAAATTGAACTCTTTGCATTAGCCGACGCGGCAGTGACATCAACCAACCATCACCTCAAAGATATTCCTCGAAATAGTCCAGATCCTTGTGGAAGGTTTCCTGCAAGCGCCACAGGGAAAAAAGCGCCACCGCCATGCATATGGCCCCCACACTCAGTGCTCCTTGCTGCAAGCCAAGCCCTTTGCGCAAAAGTTGAAACATAATGGTGATGGGAACCACCATGCCGCGCACAAAATTGGGCACGGTGGTGGCAACGGTTGCCCGCAGATTGGTACCGAACTGCTCTGCTGCTATCGTGACAAAGATCGCCCAGTATCCACTGGCAAAACCCAAAAATGTGCAAATACCATAGAACGTGGCCGACGAAACGCCTCTGCTCGTGAAATAAGCCCCTATTCCGGCCATGGTGAGCCCCAGAAAAATCAGTACCACCTTTTTACGGCTTTTCAGAAGCTGGCTCAGAAAACCACTGGCAAAATCTCCGAAAACCAACCCCAGATAACAAAACATAACCGCGTTCCCCGCACTGACCGCCCCCTGGATCTCAAGCATCTTCGCAAACTCGGGAGAAAAGGTGATCAGGACGCCAACCACAAACCAAGTTGGAATACCTATCAAAATCGAGTTGATAAAACGGCTGAAGCGATCGCTGGAAGTAAACAGCGCCAAAAAGTTGCCCCGCGGCTTATCTGTACCCTCCATGCCTTTAAACATGCCCGACTCGGTGACGCTGATGCGCAGTATCAATAGCAGCAGACCGAGCAAACCGCCGATAACAAAGGCGGTCCGCCATTCAAATCCCTTGGCAACAAAATTCGCCAGGATTGCCCCGGAAACGCCGACCGAAGCCACGATCATCGTGCCATAACCGCGTACGGATTTGTGCAGCACTTCACTGACCAAGGTAATGCCAGCTCCCAACTCGCCGGCAAGTCCGACCCCGGCAATGAAGCGCAGCACAGCGTAAGCGTCAATGGTGCTCACCATGCCATTGGCAAGGTTTGCAATTGAATAAAGGAAGATCGAACCAAACATGATCTTCAGGCGTCCCTTGCGGTCCCCCAGCACTCCCCAGAGAATGCCGCCCAACAGCATGCCGGCCATCTGCATATTGAGGAGGTAGACCCCCTTATCGATCAGTTCCTGGCCGGAAATGCCGATGCTTTTGAGACTGGGCACCCGGACGATACTGAAGAGCACCAGATCGTAGATATCCACAAAGTATCCCAGTGCGGCCACAATGACCGGCAACCCCAGAATACTCCGAAGCGGAATCCTTGCCGGTTCGTTGCCGTTGCTTTCATATTGCATGATTTCCCCCTGTGCGAGGCGGAAGAAAACATATCATCCCGCTCATCCGGAGTTGCCTATTTCTTGTGGCAATCATCGCACTTGACCGGCCCCTTTTCATTGAGTTCATGACAGGAGATACACATGGAATGGGCGACATCCTTGCCCCAGTCGTCAATGGTCCACTTCTCTGGATAATGGCATTGGGAACAGTCGCTATCCTGAAGCAACTGATGCTTTCTGTGAGAAAACGGAAGCGGCTTGGGACCGTTTTTCAGGTTGATGAATTCAGGCCCCGGATCTTTTGTCAACGCCCCCTGAACAGATGGAGAGAAACCTGCGAGCAGCAATAGGGTCAGCAGCAAAACGGCTTGTTTCATAATCATGCCCCCTTGATACGATTTGGTTCACACCTTTTTCTTGCTGAAAAATTCCGCATACCTCTTGTCTACCTTGAGGATGTGATTCATAAGCCAGTCGCTCAGTATGTTCATGATGCTGGCAGGGGTAATGGTCTGATTTTCAAAGGCGTTTATCGCTTCACCAACTTTTTGGACAAAAGCCTCGTGGGCCTTTTTATGTTCAGCATACTCCGGGTAGTTATACTGCTGCATAAGACGTTCTTCGTTGGCAAAGTGGTTCACGCAATAAGCAGCCAAGGAAGCAAGGACATCGGAGATCACCTTGTCCCCTTCCCCATTTTTCATTGCCTCATTCAGCTGGCCTATCATTTGAATCAGCTTTTTGTGTTCATCGTCGAACTGATTTACCTTGACGCTCATCCAATTATTCCATTTGATGATTGTCTGAAAACGATTGACCGAACTTATCAACTCTTCAGCCAGCGAATTAAGGGAATCGGCACCGCTGGCCATGTCGGAAGCATGCCCGCATTTTTCCACTGCCTGCTGGGTAATCCTGCCGATATTAGAGCTGATTTCCGACGTTGTGGCGGTCTGTTCTTCGGCAGTAGTGGCTATCTGGTTGATCTGGCTGGTAACCTGTTCGACTTGATTAAGTATCTGTTGCAGCGCCTCGCCTGATTTGGCTGCTTCACCAGTTCCCTCCTGGACCCTGGAAACAGCCTGGTTCATGATATTAACCGCACCTTGGGTTTCCTGCTGAATTGCCTTGATCATGGTGGCAATTTCCTTGGTAGCCTTGGTGGTACGTTCGGCAAGAGCCCGTACTTCATCGGCGACAACCGCAAAGCCGCGTCCCTGTTCGCCAGCACGAGCGGCTTCTATGGCTGCGTTGAGGGCCAATAGATTTGTTTGATCGGCAATATCCTCGATAGTCCCGATAATCGCACCGATCTGATTGGACTTCTCCACCAAACTGCCGACTGTTGTCGACGATGCCATCACCTGTGTCGAAATCTGATTCATCACCTCAATGGTCTGTTGCACAACTGTAGCCCCGTCCCTTGCAAAAGAAGAGGTGGTTTCAGAGGCATCGGCAGCTGTCATGCAACTACTCGCAATAGTGGTAGCAGTGAGAGCCATTTGCTCTCCGGCAGAAGTAACCGTGCCTGCGTCAAGTGCAACCTCCTGCATGCCCTGAGCCATCTCTTCCGACTGCTTACGCAGCCCATGGGCAGATTCGGCAACGCTGGTAGCGCTATCGCGCACCTTATTAATGACCTTTTGCAGGTTTTGAAGAAACGAGTTGAAAGATTCCGCCAACTCTCCGGATTCGTCATGACATGTAATCTCGATCCGCTGGGTCAGGTCGGCATCCCCGGTTGCCATCTCTTTGAGCTGACTGATGACCGCCTTCAAAGGCCTGATGATTCCAAGGCCTACCGAAATGGCCAGCAACAGCAAGAGCAGGCTGAACAGGAATGAAGCCCCATGGATCCACCATTTCAGGTGATTTACCTCTGTGACGACATCATCCACGTATACGCCGCTGCCCACGATCCATCCCCATGGTGCGAATAGTTTGACATAGGAAATTTTGGGAACCGGATTCTGCTCGCCAGGCTTGGGCCACATGTAGTCTACGAAACCGCCCCCCTTTTCCTTGCAGATCTTCACGAATTCCACAAAGAGATGCTTACCGTTCGGGTCCTTGTTGTCTGTTAGGTCCTTACCATCCAATTCGGGCTTGGTGGGGTGCATGATCATTTTGGGGGTGAGATCATTGATCCAGAAATATTCGTTGCCACTGTAACGCAGTGACTTGATTGCCGCAATCGCACGAGCTTTGGCTTCTTCCTGTGTATCGCGTCCTGATTGCGCCAAACGCGCCGCCTCTTCCAAAATGCCATAGGCAATCTCTACGGTCTGGCGGGTGGCGTTTTCTTTATCTTCCAGCAATTTATGTTCAACAAACGGGACAACGAAAAATTCCACTGCAACCAGTATAATCAGGAAACTGACCAGCGGAATGGTCATAACCTTGGACAAAAGTCGCCAATCTTTATAACGTTTCAAAGTCATTACTCAGCCTCCCAGTTCATTTGTAATTCCGTATAACGAGTTCCGAACTCAGTCAAGATAGGTGGTGCGACTTAGAAGATCGCAGAAAATATCAGAAAGACAATACAGTCTATCGAACAGGTTTCTTGTTTAACACTACGGGTATACATTAATTAGCGTTAGTCGTCAGCATAATATTTCATATATACAAGTAAAGAGCGCTTCTATCGAGACATAATAAGGTTAGGGAGGAATAATGTTGCGCTGAAGGGGTTAAAAAGGCAGGTGTTTTTATTGAAGGGATTCGATTACAAGGAGATGGCTGTAAAAATGAAAAATCTGCTCCAGTCAAATCCTCAACATTGACGGTTAAAAAGTACATCTGAAAACAAAAAATCCGATAACCTTGAAGTGACAGTTATCGGATTCCATGAAAATTGGCACGCCCGACAGGATTCGAACCTGTGGCCTACGGCTTAGAAGGCCGTTGCTCTATCCAGCTGAGCTACGGGCGCAATCTGGATAAGATTTGCTATGCAAAAGATTAGTACAAGGGGCGGACCATTTCTGGTCAGCCCCATTTTGCTTAGTGTGGTGCCCGGAGCCGGAATCGAACCGGCACGACCGTTAGGTCGAGGGATTTTAAGTCCCTTGCGTCTACCAGTTCCGCCATCCGGGCAGCAGCAGAGACGGGCAACTGCAAAGCTCGTCGGTCAAATAACTAGCAGTTGACACGCTCCTTAAGTTCCTTGCCAGTTTTGAAGAACGGGGTTTTCTTGGCTGGGATACTTACTATCTCGCCACTCTTCGGATTGCGTGCCTCTCGTCCGGTACGCTCTCTGATGGTAAAGCTTCCGAATCCACGAATCTCTACCTTGTCACCGGATCGCAGAGCATCCTCAATGGAATCGAAAACAGTGTTTACCAGCATTTCCGAAGCCTTCATATTTAACATACCGTGCGACTGCACTACCTTTTCTATCAATTCACTTTTGGTCATGGCGTCTCTCCTACAAGTGATTCTTAGTTGTTATTCTTATTGTTCATTTCCTGCTGCAACAACTCACCCAAGTTCGAGGTCGCTTTCCCCTGCGAACCGAGATATTGCTCGAATTCTTCCTTTTCCACTGCGGCCTGCATCGCCTTTATGGATAGGGATATGCGGCGCTCCTTTGAGTCACAGCTCAAAACAACAGCCTCAAGGGTGTCGCCTATTTCGGCAAAGGTCTTGGCAGTAGGAACCTTTTCCCTGGAAAGTTCGGATACGTGAATCAGTCCTTCAACTCCCTCTTCCAACTCCACGAAGACACCGAAATCCGTCAGAGAGGTGACCTTGCCGGTTACCTTGGTACCAGAACGATACTTGCTGGGAGCAATGGTCCACGGATCCGGCTCCAGTTGCTTGATACCCAGAGAGAGGCGTTCGTTTTCCACATCTACCTTGAGAACGACTGCCTGGACAAGATCGCCTTTGGCATAAACATCGCCAGGGTGTTTGATCCGCTTGGTCCAGGAGATGTCCGAAACATGGACCAGACCGTCAATACCTTCTTCGATGCCAATGAACATGCCAAAATCGGTCATGTTTTTGATCTGGCCCTCGATCTTTGTGCCAACAGGATATTTTTCAGCTATGGCCTTCCACGGATTTTCAAAAACCTGTTTAAGCCCAAGGGAAATCTTGCGGTTGCCCATGTCGATACCAAGAACAATTGTTTCGATTTCGTCACCGACATTCAAGACGTCAGATGCCCTGCGAACACGCTTTGTCCATGACATCTCGGATACGTGAACCAGACCTTCCACCCCGGGTTCCAGCTCCACAAAGGCGCCGTATTCCATAAGGCTAACCACACGCCCTTTGACTCTGGTGTCGATCGGGTATTTGGCCGGGACCTCCAACCAAGGATCGGGAAGCGTCTGCTTTACTCCAAGAGATATCTTTCCCTTGCTGCGGTCGAATTTAAGCACCTTTGCCTTGATCTGCTGGCCAGGCTTGAGGACGTCGGCGGGTTTGCCTACCCTTCCCCACGAAAGATCAGAGACATGCAAAAGCCCGTCGACACCACCCAGATCCACAAAAGCGCCATACTCGGTAACATTTTTTACGATACCATCAACAATCATGCCTTCTTCAAGCTTCTCCAAGGTGCCGGAACGTGACGCCTGTCGCTCCTCATCCAGCAATACACGCCGTGAGAGTACAATGTTGTCCCGGCGCTGATTCAGCTTGATCACTTTGAATTTAGCTTGAAGACCGATATAGCTGTCAGGATCAGAGGATGGCCGGATATCTACCTGGGAAGCAGGAAGGAATGCAGGAATACCTATGTCAACACTGTAACCGCCATTGACCCGTGCCGTGATGGTGCCATCGATAATGCCACCTTCCTGCCCGGCATCACCGATCTTCTCCCACGCAGCCAGGTAATCGGCCTTCTTTTTAGAGAGAATGTAACCCTTTTTGCCATCTTCACGAGTCATAAGTACCCGTATAAGATCGCCTACCTTAACATTCAACTGACCGCTGGCATCACGAAATTCGGAAACAGGCACGAAACCTTCCGACTTTAGACCAATATCAACAAGCACCGTTTCCTGATCGATGCGAACAACCGTTCCTTCAATTATCTTGTCCCGCTCGGGCCTCTCCTTGAGGCTTTCCTTGTAAAGAGCAGCAAATTCACTGCTCTGCAGCTCTGAATCCGGATCATCATGTTCACCGTTGTCAGCGCCGCCGAGCTTTTTAAAGTCAACCATTAAAACTTACCCCCTGAACGTTTTCTGTAACCGCTTTTATATTTTCTTTGCTCTTGAAGCGAAATAATGTAACACATCTACATAAAATTTCAATTAGTTTTATTAAGCGCCTCAATCCTGTTCACGACCTCATCGATAATCCATTTGGGAGTTGAGGCGCCGGCAGTAACACCAACCCGTTCAACATTTTCGAACCAGATCGGGTCGATTTCGGCGGCAGTCTCGATATGATGCGTCCTAGGCTGAATCTCGATACATACTTCGGCCAGGCGGCGGGTATTTGCACTGTTGAAGCCGCCCACCACCAGCATGCAATCCACCTGGCAAGCCAACTCCTTTGCTTCCTCCTGCCTCACGGCCGTTGCGTCGCAAATGGTATTGAAGACACGAATCTCGCCACCTCGCAGAAGACACTCTGAAACGACATTTTTGAGGTTCTCGAATGATTGCGTGGTTTGGGCAACAACACCGATCTTGTTCATCTTGGGTAGCAGCTTGACCTCTTCACCGGACCCGACAACGAAAACCTTGTCGCCACCATAGGATACGATTCCCTGAACCTCCGGGTGGTCGGCATCCCCCACCACGACAACTCCGTATCCAGCCTCGGAAAGGCTCTTGACGTGTTCCTGGGCCTTTTTGACAAAGGGGCAGGTTGCATCGACAATCTCAAGCTTTTTCTGAACCGCTTCATCCATTTCGCTGGCCAGAACGCCGTGGGAGCGTATGATTATGGTGCCACTGTCCGTATGTTCCAGATCCTTGACTACCTTGACCCCCATGCCTTCGAGTTTCTGCACAACCTGCGGGGAGTGGATAATCGGCCCCAAGGTAAATGTTTTACTGGCTTTGCCGGCAGCCTCAAATGCCATCTGGGTTGCACGTTTAACACCGAAGCAGAATCCAGCCCGCTTTGCTATGATGATTTTCATTTTTCAGTTTCCATTTTATTCACCTTGTCCATGAAAGCAGCCACCATCATATCCAGCACTTCTTCAACGGCAATGCCCGAAGAGTCAACTGGTATAGCGTCTTCGGCCTGCCTGAGCGGCGCGAGATCGCGCTGGGAATCCTGCTCATCACGACGGGTAACATCATTTATGGTATCCTCCAGCGTCACCTGCTCCCCCTTATGGGTCAGCTCCGCAAAACGCCGGATACCGCGTTCCTCGGGAGACGCGTACAGAAAAAATTTGAGTTCGGCATCAGGAAAGACAACGGTGCCGATGTCCCGCCCTTCCAATACCACGCCGCCATCACGACCCATGCGGCGTTGAGCCCACATCATGGCTTCCCGTACCGGCCTGAGGGCTGAGATGCGTGACGTCAAGAGCGACATCTCCGGTGTGCGGATATAGTCGGTTACATCCTTGCCATTGGCCAGGACCCTTTGGGTACCGTTGCGGCAATCAAGGCGGACATCGATATCCTTGCAAAAACTGGCGACTTTTTCTTCGTTTGCCAGATCAATTCCCACCTGGCTCATCAAATAGGCAACTGCCCGGTACATTGCTCCGGTATCGATTTGCTTGTAACCAAGCCGCGTTGCAAGTTGTCGGGCAATCGTGCTTTTGCCGGCACCGGAGGGACCATCAATTGCAATAACCAGACCGCGTGTGCGTTCAATCATTGCAGCTACCTACGGGAGACTTTTTCCAACAGCTGAAAAAAGGAGGGGAATGAGGTGGCAACGCAATCAATATCGCTGACAACAAGGGCATCTGTGGCAACCAGTGATGCCACCGAAAGGGCCATGGCAATACGATGGTCACCAAAACTTGTCACTTCGCCACAACCTAGACGCTCCATACCGGTGATATCCATACCGTCATCGCATTCTTCAACGATTACCCCAAGACGCCGCAGGTTTGATGCCATGGCTGCGATACGGTCGGTTTCCTTGACCCGCAGTTCGCGTGCATCTCTGATCGTTGTTCGCCCTTCGGCGCAGGATGCCGCAACACAAATGGCGGGAAACTCGTCGATGGCCCTCGGGACAACACTGCCACAGATATCAACGCCTTTAAGCCGCGAAGATTTGATGAGAAGATCGGCCACCGGCTCGCCGGAGATCTCGCGTTCGTTCTGCAGCTGAATGCTGCCACCCATGGACTTGAGGATATCGATGACCCCGGTGCGGGTAGGATTGACACCTACGTTTCTGATAAGGATTTCAGAATCGGGTGTGATCAGCGCAGCCACCATGAAAAAGGCGGCTGAAGATATATCACCAGGAACGATGATCTCCTGGGCCTGCAACTCAACCCCGCCTCTGACGGTAACACCGCTTTTGAATATCTCCAGCGATGCGCCGAACAGTTGAAACATCCGCTCGGAATGGTCGCGCGAAAGGGTTGGCTCCCGTACTGAGGTTCCACCATCTGCGTAGAGCCCGGCCAGCATAATGGCCGATTTCACCTGGGCACTGGAAACCGGGGACTCGTAGCCTATCGCATTAAGCGAGCCGCCGCTTATGGCCAACGGGGCAAGACTGCCCTTTTCGCGCCCAAGGATTTGCGCCCCCATGCGTGAAAGCGGCTCCACAACCCGTTTCATGGGACGTTTGCGCAGGTACTGGTCGCCGGTTACCACTGAAAAAAACGATTGGCCGGCCAGCAATCCGGTCAAAAGCCGGATAGTGGTGCCGGAATTGCCGCAGTCGATCACGTTCGTCGGCTCCTTGAGGCCATGCAAGCCATTGCCGTGAATCCTGACGGTTTCACCGTCGTCATCAATCACAACTCCCATGGCCCGGAATGCAGCCATGGTTGCCATGTTATCCTCACCCCTGAGAAATCCTTTTACCGAGGTAACCCCATTGGCAATGGCACCCAGCATGATCGAACGATGGGAGATCGACTTGTCGCCAGGGACAGTGATTTCACCTTTTATGGATGATACCGGCCTGATTGTAATGGTATCCACAGTTTCTCCGCTCATGGTTAATAAACCGCCTTACAAAATGCCATCCCTGAATTGCTTGGCGATTGTAAAGAACTCCGCCAGGCCATCAGGGTCGCTGTTGTCTATGCGCTGCCTGAGCTCCGCCAGACTGGCGGAGAAACCGTCAATACTTTTCAGGAGCGCTTGCCGGTTCATCAAGGCGATATCCCGCCACATAACAGGATCTGACGAGGCAATGCGGGTAAAATCCTTAAAACCGCCGGCGGTGTAGGAAAGGACATTTTCCCCCTCCACATCCGCTGTTCCCACAGCATGGACCAGGGCATAGGCAACAACATGGGGTAAGTGCGAAATTTCCGCAAAAATCCGATCATGATGCCCCGGTTCCATAGAACAGACTTCGGCTCCGGTCACAAGCCAGAGACGGTTGACCAACTCCAGGGCAGCGGCGTCGGTGCGCTCGGTCGGTGTCAGGATGCAGCGCTTGCCCTTGTAAAGGGTGGCAAATGATGCGGCCGCACCGGAATGCTCGGTACCGGCAATGGGGTGACCGCCTACGAAAAAGCAGCCTGGGGGCATAAGCCGTTCGCATTCCATGACAATTGAAGCCTTGACACTGCCGCCGTCGGTGACAATGCAGCCGGAGGACAAGGCAGGCGCAATCTCGGCGACAACGGAGGGAATGGAACAAACCGGCACCGAGATGAACACCATCTGGGCACCGCTTACACCGGCAACGGCATCACTGGTGATTTCGTCCACAATCCCCAGTGAGAGCGCTTCTTCGAGATTGGCGCTGGACCGGCCAATGCCGACGATAGTTTTCACTACTCCCGCTTCGCGCAGCGCACGGGCAAAGGAGCCGCCAATCAGTCCAACTCCTATTATTGCCAGTCGTTCAATAATCACGGACATGTTATGACATCCTACATCGACCGGGGGAATGAGCCGAGGATTTTGAGGAACTGGCAACAGCCCCTGAGTTCCTCCAGGGCTTCTGCCACTTCCGGGTCGGAGAAATGACCGGACAGGTCGAGAAAAAATATATATTCCCAGGCCTTTTTCTTAAAGGGGCGGGATTCGATCTTGGAGAGGTTGATGCCGCGCTTGGCAAATGGCTCCAGCATCCGGCAAAGAATGCCGGGCTCGTCCTTGACTGAAAAGAGAACCGATGTCTTGTCGTTGCCGGAACGCTCGCAAGCCTTGCGGGAGATCACCAGGAAACGGGTAAAATTATTGACTTGGTCCTCGATCCTGCTCCGGACGACCTTGAGGTCATACAGCGAGGCGGCAAGTTCGCTGGCAATGGCAGCGGCGGCGTAATCCTCGCTTGCAATCTGTGCCGCCACCGCAGTAGATGCGACATCCACCAGCGGCACGCCGGGAAGATTGTCGTCAAGCCACTGGCGGCATTGGGCAATGGGTTGGGGATGTGAGTAGACCTTTTTGACATCCTCAAGCCGGCCGGTTCGGGATAGCAGGTCATGGTGAACCTCAAGCATGATCTCAGAGGTTATCTTGAGATTGCTCTCAACGAACATATCCAGAGTATGGGAAACTACCCCTTCGGTGGAATTTTCCACCGGAACAACTCCGTATAGCGCCTTGCCTTTTTCAACTTCCTCAAAAACCGCGGGGATGGATTTGAGAGGCACCAACTCCGCCGACAAACCGAACTGCTGCATGGTGGCAAGATGGCTGAATGTTGCCTTGGGGCCCAGGAATGCGACTTTCATGGGAGATTCGAGGGCGAGACAGGCGGAAATGATCTCCCGATAGATGCTCCGCAGGGCATCATTGGGGAAAGGTCCGGGATTGAGGCTCAACAAACGTTCATATATCTGGCGTTCGCGGCCAGGCACGTGAAATTCCAGGTTGCTGCCCGATTTGAGCTTGCCTACCTCGATCACCAGGCGCGAACGCTCGTTAAGCAGATCAACGATGCGGTTATCGATGCTGTCGATTTGGGCGCGAAAGTTTTCTATTGTCGGTGCGTTCTGATGCAATGAAACCACCTAGGAGGGTTGGTGTCCCGGAAATGGAGCGTAACTTTACTGCATAGGCTTGTGAAAAGCAACAAATAATGCATCAAACAGGCCAAGGCTTTGGTGCAAGGGTGGGGCCCTGCAAACGGGTATCATCCTGACAGCAAAACCGCCCCAAAGCGTTCGTACCATGTGTCAAATATTTGAAGCTTTTCGTTACCGAATCTGACAAGCTTATTGCGGACATGGGCTACCGACTTTCTTTGCCCAAGCTTTTCGGGGCTTTTCGAGTAAAACAGATCGGCAAAACAAATTACCTTTTCTGCCACAGATATGGGCAACATTGCCCGGTGCGGGAGTGGAAGCTGCTGGCAGACTATATCGGCCACGCTCAGGCCAACACCTATATGGCGCTCGCAAACCAGGGCGTGTAGCGGCAGCCCTTGGGCTTCCAGGATCTCCCTCCCCAGAATGCCGTGCATGATATAGGGAAACTCGCCATGCAGGCCTATCTCGGGCGCCCGGACACGGCAGACTCCGATGTCATGCAGCATGGCTGCCTCATCAATGAAGTCCAAATCTTCACCCGGCAGCTCAAGCGCCCTTCCTATGCCCCCTGCCAGACCGGCGACAGCACGGCCATGGTCTATAATCAGCTGTAGGGCTGCATCTTGAAAATATCGTTCCAGAATAGCAATTGTGTCCAGCATGGTTGGAAAAACCCTCGAAAGTCAAATATTCGACATATTTTTTTACCATTCGACACCAGCAAGTGTCAACAAAACGATACCACACGCATAACACACTGTTATTATTTGTTTTTAAATTTGGCACGCCTTATGCTAAATCCTGGATAAGCTCTACCCCATTAACCATTAGTCACGGAAGGACCGACTATCATGTACGCCAAGTTTCCCTTTTACTCGATAGCCCAAATGTATGCCATCAGCCTGGATACGCCGGTTGCCATCCTGCTGGGTCAAGACAATCTCTATTGGGTTGTGGACAAACGCAGTACACGGGATTTCCTGGAAGAAGGCTGCGCCTTGTTGTGCGCCGCCGGTTAAGCTTAACCATTTAATTCTGAATGATTATCAACACCTGTCAATACCGTTCACTAAACAACTTCCATATATTGCAGCAACTCCAGACTGCAACAGATTGCCCACATACTGTCCCCCAACATTCACTGTCATAATGCTGACTCGGCCCATCCGGCCTTCCTGCCTGCCCTGACAAACAAACACTGAACCGTTGACGCCAGCCAGATACATTGCTTTACTTCCTCTGGCTCCCGTGCTAGGCTTTTCAACAAAATAATCGGTATCGTGGCACGGCACCTAGTCTATCCGGATGAGCCGCACCATGCTGCCCCAGGAGTTAAAACATGAAACGCAAGGCCCTCGCCCTCCTTTCCGGAGGACTCGACTCCACCCTGGCAGTCAAGCTGATGCTTGATCTGGGCATCGAAGTGGAAGCTCTCAATTTCACCTCCCCATTCTGCACCTGCACCGGAAAAAACGTTGGCTGCAAATCCGAAGCTGTACGCGTTGCCCAGGAGTTCGACATCCCCATCAAGGTCATGCACAAGGGACTCGACTACCTGGAAATACTCCGCAACCCGCGACACGGTTACGGCAAGGGACTCAACCCCTGTGTTGACTGCCGCATCTACCTGTTGCGCAAAGCCAAGGAGTACATGGCCGAGAGTGGTGCAGACTTTGTTATCACCGGCGAGGTACTTGGGCAGAGACCAATGAGCCAGCGCCGCGACACCATGCGGGTAATCGAGAGGGAAAGCGGCCTGGAAGGCTTGCTGTTGCGACCGCTCTCGGCCCATTTTTTCGATCCGACCATCCCCGAAAGTGAGGGATGGGTTGACCGGGATAAGCTGCTGGCTATCAAGGGACGTTCCCGCAAGGATCAAATACAACTAGCCGACGACCTGGATGTAAAGAATTACCCCTGCCCTGCCGGCGGCTGTCTTTTGACCGAACCTTCCTTTGTCCCAAAGGTCAAGGACGTCTTTGACCACTCCGAAGAACTCAACCTGCGAGACTTTCGTCTCCTCAAGATCGGCCGGCACTTCCGCATCGCCGACCGTACCAAAGCCATCATAGGTCGCAGCGAAGCCGACAATCACCTGCTGGAAGCTGCCATTCAGCCCGGCGAAACAGCCATCACATGGCTGGACGGCAACACGCCGCTGGGTGTCATCACCGGTCGGCAGGAACAGGAACATCTCGATCTGGCCTGTCGCATCCTGCTGCGCTACACCAAGGCAGAGCCTTCTGCCACCTGCCGGATCAATGTCCGCTGCAACGATACCGTGCAGGTTCTTTCCGTAGTCAACAACATGAATGAAGCAGCCGTTGAGAGCTTTATGGTAGCCTAGGCCGAGCGACGCCGTTATCTTGACACATTGACAATCCTTTTCTCGGGTTTGCCCATGACAAATAAAAAGATACCAGATGGTAATCTCATTACAGCACCGCAACCATTCTCTCGCGAGTTATTGGAAAAGGTTATCGGAGACCTGTGTCTGGCCGAAAAGGAATACACAGGATTCATATCCATCGAATCAGGCGACACACAATATCTCCTGCATTTCTTTAATCGCCGCCCATACGCAGCCGGAAAAATCGTCGCCGACAAACCATGCCCGCTCTCCATCATCGATCTGCTACTCGAATTGGGACAACTGGATGATGGAAGTGCCGCCATCTCCATCCACGCCACCGATCCAGTACTTCTAAAATGCCTGCTGGTCTATCTACAGGACAAACCGACCGTCATAGGCCCATCCAACCTGATCAACCTGAGGGCGATCATGGAGCAGATCAGGCAGGAAGCTGCCGACGCGCTTATTATCCTGGATCAACGCCAAATGCTGAATTTTTTCTTCTTCAAGGGCGGGACACGGGGAATGTCGTATTTTTCCGATACGGAATTCAGTGAAGCGGCCGGACTTCCGGTAGATGAACAGATGCTGGCATACGCCCTTCAAGGTGGGGGGAAATCGGTGAATGCCTTGATCTACCGCACTCTTACCACCCAAGAAACGACGGACTCGATCGCCAGCAACCATGAAGAGATGGCGCGCTTGCTGCGGAGCAGGCCAACCAGGCAGCCATCTTCAGTGGCAACCGGATTTCCAATGGGAGGTTACGCTGAAGACAGGGTGGTGGTGTCGGTCTTGGACGGTCCGCAAAAGGGTCAGACATTATCGGGATCAATCCCGTGCGTTTTTGGCAGACAGGACGCCGACCTCGTCGTAACAGACCCCATGGCATCCAAGCGCCATGCAGCCGTGCAAATGGTAAATGGCCAATTGATGCTGGTGGACCTGGGCAGTACTAACGGCACGATCGTTAATGGCAGGCCAGTCAGACAGCATGCCATACAGGCGGGTGACATCATCGGCATAGGCGGCACAGCCCTGAAGGTTGTGCGCATCACACACCGGTAAGTTATGGCCACCATCCCCTGAATAACACTTTCTTCAACATTGCCACGCATCCTTTGAAACTTGGTTCTGGCCGGTTTCACTATTCCTTAATCATCCCAGCTTCAACTCATCCAGCGACAGCCGGTATCCCGGCAGGAATTTTTCGACAAAATAACGCACTTCCGGCAAACGACTGGCAGTGAGATATTCCAGATGTTCGGCGCCTGCCCGCCGAAACTCCAGATTGCCCGATTTTTCTTCTTCGATACATTTAGTCAGCGCTGCGATCTTGTCGGCTGCCTTGACAATCCTGACGTATTCCTCCTCTGACTCGAAAAAGAAAAGCGGCTCATACTCGCGAGCCAGTTCGGGCGGCAGCATGGCCAGAAGCTTGCGCCTGGCCCGCTCCTCCAACTGATGAAAAGAACGTTTGAAATTGGGATTGAAATGCTTGACCGGCGTAGGCATGTCGCCGGTGAAGATCTCGCTGGCATCGTGGAAGATGCCATACAATGCGGCGCGGTTCGGATCAAGGTCGCCGTTGAAATAGGTATTGCGGATCATCACCAAGGCATGGGCAATCACCGCCACATCCAGTGAGTGTTCCTGGATATTTTCCGGAACCGTATTGCGCATCAAGCCCCAGCGGCTGATATAGCGCATCCGCGAAAGAAAGGCGAAAAAATCGTATTGCTCTGAAGAAACATCACTAGTTTTCATATCATACCCGTTCATATGGCTCAAAAAGCCGTTTATACTCGTCAAGGGCAAAACGGTCGGTCATGCCGGCAATATAGTCGCACACCACCCGCTCCAAACCATGGCGTTCTATGCGCCCCCCGTATTTGGGAGGGAGCAGATTGGGGTAACGCAGGTAGGTTTCAAACAGACGAGTAATAAATATCTCTGCCTTGACCCGCATCTTATCCACACGGTGATGCCGGTAGAGATTGTCGAACAAGAAACGTTTCAGATCGAGGTTTTGGACCGTAATATCGTCACTGAAATGGACTACCGGATTATTTACCCGCCTGAGATCGGCTAGGCTGCTGATATCGAAGCGTTCCAGATTGGCGGAGATAGTAACACATATGTCGCTGATCAAGAGACCGATCAGGGCGCTGATGGTCTGGTGCACCAGGCGCTTGTCATCGATATCCGGGTGTTTTTGGCGCACTCCGCTGCTAACCTGCTGCCAGAGATCAACCCTCCCCAGCATCTCCAATGAAATGTAGCCGGACTTCAGGCCATCATCAATATCATGATTGTTATAGGCGATCTCGTCGGCATAGTTGATGATTTGAGCCTCCACCGACGGGACCACGCCAGGCAGAAAATCGTCCATGGTCTTGAGCGGCATATCGTAGGGGCTGGCATGCTTGATGATCCCCTCGCGCACCTCCCAGGTCAGGTTTAAGCCATTAAAACCAGGGTAGCGCTCTTCCAGTTCATCCACCACACGAAAGGACTGCAGATTGTGCTCGAAACCGCCATGATCCCTCATCAGATGGTCCAGAACCGTCTCTCCGGTGTGGCCAAAGGGAGTGTGCCCCAAGTCGTGGGCCAAGGCCAAAGCCTCTGTCAGCTCTTCGTTCAGATGGAGTTTCCTGGCGATAGCCCTCCCAATCTGGGCAACTTCCAGTGAATGCGTCAGACGGGTACGATAATAATCACCCTCATGATTAACAAAGACCTGGGTTTTATACTCAAGGCGCCGAAAAGCGGCACAATGGATAATCCGGTCCCGGTCCCTCTCGAAGGCCGGCCGGTTATCGCGGAACTCCTCATTATACTTTCTGCCACGGGACAGGGCACT
>MTLD01000210.1_pt2 | contig 39021 bp, 30 predicted proteins | sample 1982471 | NCBI WGS metagenome assembly MTLD01 (sample SAMN05712604, study PRJNA340218) | biofilm metagenome | isolation source: sample SPM anode biofilm adapted to -50 mV | place: USA | collected 2012-02-03 | reverse complement strand
GGGTGAAGGTGCACCATGCAGATATCATGGCAACTTCCCCCCCCACCCTAACCCTCACCCGCCAGGGGGGAGGGAACGTTTATGACTTTTGCAAGAGCCTCTACTTACTTCTACTTTGCCGGGCTGAATACCACATCTACCCAGTAATTGGATGACTTCCAACCCGAACTTGGGAATTTGCTGGTAGACCCGTAAGCGTACACACCGTTGACACCGCTTACCCCGTCCGCCAGAGCATGCAGAGGCGCGTTGTCTACTCCCTTGCTCGAGAAGTAGCTCTGATCAGCGCTGTAGTGACCGACATTGGTATGATAGGAAACAACATATACCGTATTGGCGGTTATGGCCACCGGAGTGGAGAAGTTCATCTGCTGCCAGCCTGAAGCGGTTTCATTGGTAAAGGTTACCGTCGCCAATTTCGTGCCGCTACTTGACCAAAGGTTGCCGACATGTGTGCCGGTATTGGCGCTCGACTTGTAGAAACGAATGCCGGTAACAGTACCGCTCGAATCGGAACGGAACTTCACACCCAACTCCACCGCCTTATCCGCTCCGCCATCAGCCGCCGTGGGGACAGCATTGCCCCAAATTGTGTAGCTGGACTGGGTGGAGGCATTGTTCACAGTAACCGGAATGCTGGTAGACTGCTTGACATTACCCGCAGCATCGTAAGCCTTGGCGGACAGGGTATAGCTGCCATTTGTAAGCGACGAGGTGTTCCAACTGAAATTGTATGGCGTTGCGGTATCCGTTGCCTGCAATGCACCGTTGACGTAAAACTCAACCTTGCTTACTCCCACGTTATCGGAAGCGGTGGTGGTAACCGTCGCCGTACCGCTTACGGTTGCGCTGGCCGCCGGAGAGCTGATGGAGACCGTTGGCACGGTAGTATCGGCTACGGTATTTTTAACAGTTACCGAGACACTTGAGGATGTACCCATATTGCCCGCTGCGTCATAGGCCTTGGCGGTCAGAGTGTAGCTGCCATCCGACAGCGACGCGGTATTCCAACTGAAACTGTAAGGCGATGCGGTATCCGTTGTCTGCAATGCGCCGTTGACGTAAAACTCGACCTTGCTTACTCCCACGTTATCGGAAGCAGTGGCTGTCACCGAAACTGATCCGCTGACCGTAGATCCACCGGTGGGAGCGGTCACTGAAACAGCAGGAGCCGTGGTATCGCCGGTTGCCGTGGTTGCCGGACTGAACGCCACGTCAACCCAGTAATTTGTCGCATTCCATGTCTGGCTGGGAAATGCACTGGAAGCGCCGTACGCATACACACCGTTACTACCGCTTACGCCATCCGCGAGAGCATGCAGAGGCGCACTGTCCATCCCCTTGCCGGAGAAGTAACTCTGATCATCACTATAATGACCGGCATCAGTGTGATAGGAAGCAACATACACCGTGTTGGCGGTTATGGCCACCGGAGTGGAGAAGTTCATCAACTGCCAGCCCGAAGCGGTTTCATTCGTGAAAGTTACCGTTGCCAGCTTCGTGCCGGTACTTGACCAAAGGTTGCCGACATGCGTACCGGTATTGGTGCTCGCCTTATAAAAACGGATACCGGTAACAGTGCCGTTCGTGTCGGAACGGAATTTCACACCCACTTCCACCGCGCTATCCGGTCCGCTATCCGCCACGCCGGGAACGGCATTTCCCCAAATTGTATAACTGGACTGCTGAGAGGTGGAATTGCTCACGGCAACCGGAACGCTGGCGGACTGCCCCACATTGCCAGCAGCATCGTAAGCCTTACAACTAAGAGTATAGCTGCCGTTGGCCAGCGATGTGGTATTCCAACTGAAACTGTAGGGTGATGCAGTATCGGTTGCCTGTAATACGCCATTGACATAAAACTCAACCTTGCTCACGCCCACGTTGTCGGAAGCGGCCGCGGTAACGGTCGCCGTACCGGTCACGGTTGCATTGGCCACCGGAGAACCGATGGAGACGGTTGGCGCGGCAGTATCGGTTACGGCATTATTTACAGTCACCGAAACATTTGAGGCCGTGCCGATATTGCCCGCCGCATCGTAAGCCTTGGCGGTCAAAGTATAACTGCCATTGGCCACTGACGCAGTATTCCAGGTGTAGCTGTACGGGGCTACGTTGGTCGAGGATAACAGTACGCCATTCCCGTAGAACTCAACCTTGCTTACCCCCACATTATCACTTGCGCTAGCGGTGATTGCCGCGGTTCCGGTCAGCGTAACGCCGTTTGCCGGAGAAGTCACCGAAACAGTTGGAGCAGTGGTGTCCTTGACCACGCTCACGGAAACCGTACTTGACTGTCCTACATTACCTGCAGCATCATATGCTTTGGCCATCAGCGTATACGTTCCGGCTGCCAATGCCGAGGTGTCCCAGGAATAAACATACGGAGTTGCCGTATCCGTAGCCGCCAGTGCGCCGTTTACATAAAACTCGACTTTTGTTACTCCCACATTATCGGTAGCGCTGGCAGTAACCGAAACCGTTCCGCTTGCGGAAGAACCGCTGGCGGGAGCAGTAAGGGAAACCGTCGGGGAAACCATTTCAGGCACCGTAATGATATTTGAATAAGCGCTCTCCGTACCTGCGGAGTTGTAAGCAGTCACTGCGAAATAGTAAGCGCGTGACGGATCAAGACCGCTGATGGTCGCACTTGTCTGATTACTGACACTCAAGGGCGAAGCCCCTTGAGTTGATCCCGTCCCTGCAAAAGGAAGCGTTGCAGAATCAGCCTGGTAATAGATCTTATAGCCGCTCAGATTCGCATCGGTAACCGCGTTCCACTGGAGTACAACCGTGCTGGCAAAGCAGGGGTTCCCCCCGGACAGGAAAAGAGTCAATGCAACCAGCATGGCAAAGTAAATTGCCGCAACCCTGCTCTGCCCCATTTTTTTCTCATTCTCAGCTTTCATCTTCCCTCCTTCTTCATTGCTGCGTTCAAATCCCCTATGTTGTTTTTTCGCAACCCGGCTACGGAATAAAAACAGCCGGGGCCTCATTACCATTAAGGTATTTCGGCATCCCGGCTATCTCGAAGAGACCCTTAGGCTTTCCGTCACATCCTCGCGGATGTTTTAGTATTATCGTCTACCGTTCTATTTTTTGATCCTGGAGTATATAACGGTAAAAACAACAAAAGATTTGTGAGAGAAATCACGGAAGAAGTAATTGTCGGAAACTATGAAAATTATTTACGAAAAAGACTACGACCCACCAACAATTATTATAATTATATGCAAACAATTATAACAAATTTATCTACTACAGCATGTTCCCCCTTTCCAGAAGCCTGCGAATCGATTTGTCCAGGCTTTTTATCGTATACGGCTTTGTCACGAATTCCTTGATTCCCGATTCCTTCAGATGCTTTTCACCGGCTTGATCGTTGAATCCCGTGCAGATGATTATGGGAATTTCCGGCCTGATATCCAAAAAACGTTCCGTAAGCTCCCTGCCCGACAGCCCCGGCATGGTCATATCAGTAATGATCAGATCGAAAGTATCCGGGGCGTTTTGAAAAATTTCCAAGGCATTAAGACTGTTGTTTGTGACGGTAACAGTATATCCAAAGGACTCGAGCAGTTGCTGTCCCAGTATTGTCAGCATTTGTTCGTCATCCACAAAAAGGATGCGTTCCTTTCCCCCGGCAGTTGTGTATGATTGAGATGTCTCGCGCAAAACCGCCCCGACATACTTCGGGAGAAAGATATCAAAGGTAGTTCCCTGCTCCGGCTCGCTGGCCACGGTTATTGTTCCGCCATAGCTTTTCACGACCCCCTGAACCAGCGCAAGGCCCATTCCGGTCCCCTCGCCGTTTTTCTTGGTTGTAAAGTACGGATCAAAAATCCGCTCTTTCACCGTGGAATCCATGCCATGTCCGGTATCTTTCACCGTAAATTTCAGGTACGTTCCGGGTTTCAAATCGGAAAAACGGGAGGCCATAGCTTCATCCATAACGACTTCGGCCAATTTCACGTTCAAAACGCCTCCATTTGCGCGCATCGCATATGCTGCATTGGTGCCCAGGTTCATCAGCACACGATGAATCTGCGTCGGGTCGGCCAGAATCGTAGCTTCTTTCGCAGCCGCAGAAATGTGCTGGCGAATTTCAATGGTTGACGGAAGCGATGAATGCAGAAGCTGCACCACCTCTTTGATGATCGGGACCACCTGGATCGGCTTGTGTTCCTGATCGCTTTGACGACTGAAGGTCAATATCTGCTGCACCAGTTCCTTGGCGCGCATACCTGCATCCAGCACCCGGTCCAGATCATCCACAACGTCACCATCAATCGGCAACTTGCTTTGGGCAATTTCCGTAAATCCAAGGATTGCAGTAAGGATATTGTTGAAATCGTGGGCTATACCGCTGGTGAGCGCTCCGATAACCTCCATCTTCTGCGACTGGCGAAGCTCCCTTTCCAACTGTATCTCGTGAGTAACATCGCGATGAATACTGACAAAATTGGTAATGACGCCCTTTCTGTCCCGAACCGCGGAAATGGTTGTCTCCGCCTCGTATGATGAACCATCTTTTCTTTTGTTCGTCATGCGTCCGGACCAGACATCATTCTGTTTGAGCGTATTTTTAACCTGCCGGTAAAAGTCACGGCCATGGGAATTGCTCTCGAGTATACGGCTATTCAGGCCGATCACATCATTCCGGTTATAGCCGTTTATTCGCTCAAAAGCAGGATTCACATAATGGATGCACCATTGGGCATCGGAAATATAAATGGCCTCGCCTGCCTGTTCGATCGCCGTTGCCAGCAGCTCCCGTTTTTCTTCAGCCAGTTTTCTCTCATTCATTTCATTTTGCAGCGCCTCAACCGTTTGCGCCAATTCCTCGGTTCGTTCGGCAACACGTTGTTCCAGCGTAGCATTTGCGTCCTGAAGTCTGGTCGTCAGTTCATTAATGCGAAGATGCACCCCTACCCTCGCCAGAACCTCTTCCCGCCGAAACGGCTTGGTAATATAATCCACCGCCCCAGCGCCAAAACCCTTAACCTTATGCTCGGTTTCCGTCAGAGCCGTCATAAAGATAACCGGTATATCCTTTGTCTTCTCCAGCGACTTCAGCCTGCGGCACGTCTCGAATCCGTTGATTCCCGGCATCATGACATCAAGCAGAATAAGATTCGGCTCGGCGTATCCGGCCCTGGCAACCCCACTTTCCCCATCCTCGGCAACGAGTATGGTATAAGAGCATTCGTCGAGATAACCAGAAACAATACCGATGTTATTGGGATCGTCATCGATGATCAAAATAGTCGGTCGCTTCATGTCCACGTTCATTTTTCTCCCTCATAATAACGCTCAAGCAGTTCCTGAATCGCCTTTGTCTTGTAAGCGCCTGCCAGTTCACGAAGTTTTTCGGCAAAACGTCCGTAGTTACCATCTTTTGCCTGCTGTGCCGCCCAAACCTGAATTTCGCGCACATTACCCATCAGGGCCAACCTATAGAGCACCTTAAGTTCATCTTGCGGCGGCGCATCGACAGACAATTCTTCCTTATCATCGCCCGTTTCCGCGCTTGCGCCGGAGGATTGCTGCAATGAGCATATCCACTCGATCCTCAAATACTCACTGATTTTTTCCAATAACAGATCGATTCGAACCGGCTTTTCCACAAAAGCATCGCACTCCGCGGCAAAGCTTTCCCTGCGCGTAGAATCCGTAACCATGGCCGAAGCGCCGATAATCGCAACCTCCGCAAGTTCCGGCTGCTGCCTGATTTCTCGCACCGTATCCAGCCCATCCTTCTCCGGCATCACCAGATCCAGGATCACCAGATCGGGCTGAGAATCCGCAATATGCCATAGCGCCGCCAGACCGTTTCCGGCAACTGCCACATCAAAGCCAAGCGACTCCAGCAATGTCGCCAGCATGGATCTGTTGACTTCATTATCATCAACAAGGAGCACCCTTTTGCGTTTGCCCTCATAGCCGATAATGGTTTTCGCCATCTTTTCGGAAAAGCTCTCATTCTCCCTGGCCAAAGGCAAAATCACCTCCAGCCAGAATTTACTCCCCTTGCCGGTTTCGCTTTCAACTCCAAGTTTTCCGTGCATCAGCGCCGTAAGCTGCCTAGTGATATTGAGTCCCAAACCGGTGCCCTGGCGAACCTGGCGATTGGACGCCAGTTGCGTGAACGGCTCAAAAATAGCCTCCTGCATATCCGCAGGAATTCCGACTCCGGTATCAACCACCTCGCAGTACAAAAGCCCCGGCTCGGACAGTCCGTAACTCACCCGCAGGGTAACGCTCCCTCCCGGAGTGTATTTGACGGCATTGCTCAACAGGTTCAGGAGAATCTGCCTGAGCTTCCGCTCGTCGCCCACCAGAAAATACGGCAGTGCCGTATCGGCAACAAACCGGAATTGAAGCCCCTTCTCCTCAGCAGACAGTTTGGTAAGATTGACCACCTGCCGCATCAGCGCATGCAAATCAAACGGCAATTCTTCGATATCCATCTTGCGGGCCTCGATTTTGCCCACATCGAGAATGTCATTAATAAGCGTCAGAAGGTGTTCCCCGCTGTTATACATGATTTCCAGCTGCATCTTCTGGGTCTCGGTCAAATTGCTTTCGCGTTTGAGAATCTGGGCATATCCCATGATCGCATTGAGCGGAGTGCGTAGTTCATGGCTCATGCTGGAGAGAAAATCGCTCTTGGCGTGGTTGGCCGACTCAGCCGCATCCTTGGCAATCCGCATCTCCGCATGAACTCCGGCAAAAGCGGCAGTCAGGTTATTGACCCCATCCACCAGATTACGCCACTCTCCTTCAAAGGCTCCGGCATTGCTGCGGGTATCCAGCTTCCCGGCCTGAACAGCCAGAATAAGGCTGTCCGTTTCCCCCAGCACCTGCCGGATGGTGCCTTTCATGCGTGAAAACGACCTGATCAGCGTCCCGATTTCATCCTTTGTATCGACAATCAATTCACTGCTCAAATCGCCACGCGCGATTTCGTCGGCAATGGTTACGATCTTCTTGAGCTGTTTCGTCGCCAAACTGATCAGGACATAAACCAGCAGAGTGCTCCCTGAGGCAAAAGCAAACGCCAGCATCAGCCCTCGCGAAACAATTCTCCGCTCGTTCGCCCACATGGACGCTTTCGAAAACCCAAGCCTGATCCAGCCGATTGTCTCGCGCTCATCACGGACCACATCGTTACCGTGAATAATGTCGAAATCACTTTGTATCTTCACGGTCGAAACCGGCGCATAAAACACGAATTCGTTGCCTTCTTCGACCATGGATATAGCGGGATTCGCCGGCGGGGGGTTGTGAGGATGCAAAATCGGCTGTCCGCTGTGAATCAGCAACGCCATATTCCGGTCATAGAAGGTAACAGCCGCCACTTCGGAGTTGGCCCGCAAAAAAGAGACCGTGTTTTTGAGAAGTTCGGAATTTCCCGAAAGGATCGGCAGTTCTCCGCTCTTTGTCGCCAAACTGGTAACAGTCTCGGCCCGTTTGATAATTTCGCTCCGGATAATCTCCTTTTCAGTCCTGATCGAATCGAACGTATAAAACAGCGAAATGGAGACCAGCAACGGTATCATGATAGCCAGCGCTTTTGTCTTAAAGCCCTTTATCATGGATAGACCCTTTTGGCCCTGCGCATCACCGAATCGGGAACATGGATATTCATCCTCCTGGCGGTTTCGGTATTCAGATACAGATCGAATCTGCCGGGAGGGGTCGGAGGATACTGTCCGATATTGATTCCCCTGAGCGCTTTATTGGCATACTCGCCGATTTGCCTGCCGTTGCCGCCGATATGGCTCATGTCCCCCACCAGGGCCAGCAATGCTCCCTCCCTGACATTGCGTTCCGAAAAGCCGAGCAAGGGAATTCGCCTCCTGAAAGAAAACAGGTTGGCCTCTTCCATGGCCGTAGCGGTCAGAACGGAAGTATCCGGCAAAAGCAGAACAGCATCGACGCTGTCAAGCTGATTGATCGTGGAAACAAATTCGAAGGTATTTTTGATCGTGCGGGTAGTGATTTGCGAAGACGCGGCTCCGGCCAGAGCGCTCAACTGATCGCGCCGGGCCACGACCGCTATTCGCCTGATAGAGCGGAAATATTCATTGATCAGCTCCAGGTATTCTCCGGCGGGTGCCGCCATATAAAAACCGGTCGTATGTGGGCGAGTCATGCGCGGCGGGATAATGACAAGATCAAAGATCACGGGAAAGGCGGGAGGAAGCCGCAAAGCTTCTTCCAAAGCATCGCGCCCAAGGGCCACGACGACTTTTGCGTCTTCCTTTTCAACGATGCGGCCAAGAACGCCCTTGACTTCGGAGGGAGAATATATTGTAAATGAAGCCCTCAGCGTTTTCCTGATTCCCGAGACAACCTCGGACACGGGCCTGAGATGGCTGTCGCCGACAACAATCACCTCGGCCGCTTCGCAGGTGATGGAAAAACAGCCGGCAAAAAGAACCGCAAACAAAAAAAATTGTATAATTATACGGTTAATCAAAAACAATCTCGTTGTCTGAACCGTTCTCAACCCATATGGGCATGAAATATCAGTTCGGGAGGCAGTTTCCAGCCCGTGAAGTGGCGTAAAGACATTTTACTTATTTTAATTTTTCACATCATAACAGCCAACAAATATTTAGTGAATATAATTAATGATTTCGCGTATTTTTATCGCTTGACAAAATATAGTGATCTGGTATTAAAATCAACATGATATTTAATTAGTCTCGAATTCATCAATTAATACAAACAAATAGAAACCGTGCATTCTAACCCACCAACACTAATGTCGAAGCAGTCAACCAGAACAGTATTCTACAAACAAAGGAGAAAAATTATGAAACAGAAACGTAAACTTGTTGTGCTTGAAGAGGGAAATGCCGAAGATATCAATTCTGTCTTTGGTTGTTCTTGTTTTTGTGGCCCTATTGTTATAATTTAAGCTTTCTTAAAATAATCATCTTGAATCAAACAGGAGGGAATATCCCCTCCTGTTTTAGTTTGGAGGTTCTCATGCAGTTATCACGATATCTTAAAATATTTCACTGTACAGACCAACCAGACAATCATCTACTCTACTCGACTCGAACTTCAGCCTCGGTTCTTGTTGATGACGTTACCTTGCTGGACACCAGGAAAGGAACTTTGCCCCAAGAAGAAGAGACCACACTGGCGCGGCTCGGTATCCTCGTAAACAACCGAGACGAGGAGCGAGCCATGATGCACAATATCCTGGAGAAGGTTAATGCACAGCGAACAGCCTTCAACGGTATCGTAGTGCTCAACCTGGACTGTAACCTGGCCTGCCCTTACTGCTACGAGGACAATTTCCGCGGGCGGCATTACATGTCAACAGCGACCGCCGATTTATTGGTGGAAACAATTCAATGCAACCAGATCGAACAGGGACGTGATGTCACCCTTTCCTTTTATGGCGGCGAGCCGCTTCTCTCCATACCGCTGATCAAAGCAATCTCAGGCAAATTAAAACATGCCGCCGAAAAGCAGGGGACCAGTTTCCACTTTTCTCTCGTAACAAACGGAACCCTTCTCTCCCGTCATGTGGCGAAAGATCTGCTCCCACTGGGATTCGCTGGAGCTAAATTCACTTTGGACGGCCCTCGTCGTATCCACGACCAAAACCGCCCCTTTGTCTCTGGAAAGGGAAGCTTTGATATCATCGTCAACAACATCAAAGAGGTTTGTGACTTGGTTTCCCTGCAGCTCGGCGGGAACTTTACCCGTCACAACTATCGAGATTTCCCCCTCCTTCTCGATCACCTTCTAAACACAGGAATCACCCCAGATAAACTTGACTCGGTGTTCTTCACTCCTGTTATTCCAAAAGCAGGCACTATGCGACCGCTTAGCTTTGATAGTAGTTGTGGATGCAATTATGAGCCGTGGCTTGCCGAGGCCGCTTTGTTCTTGCGTGAGGAAACCTTACGCCGTGGCTTTAAAGCCCCGAAACCCAGACTTACCGCCTGTATAGTAGAATTCGATAATGACCTAGTTATCAATTACAACGGATCTCTCTACAAATGCCCAACCTTCATTGCTTATGACACGCTTCGTATCGGTACGTTGACTGATGGCGTCAATGATTACCGTGATTCTCACAACATGGATGTCTGGAAAAAAGGCGAATGCCTGGATTGCGCCTACCTCCCGCTCTGTTTCGGCGGCTGCCGCCAACTGACGCTGTTGCGCAATGGAAGAATCGATAAGGTGGACTGCAGGAGAGAATTGTATAACGCCACCCTGGAACAAATCATCAAGCAGGATCTAGAATATCAGCCAACCCAAAAAAAGTAGACCTTTTTCAAAACCTGAACCGAAGCCCCCCTTCCACCCAGCGGCCGGCATTGGGATACATGGAATTAATATAATTGGAGCCACTGAACAAATTGTGAATTGTCGTAAAAAGCTCCAAAGTGGTTTTGGCAGTTGTACGAAATCTTTTGTTGATGGTAAAGTCCCAGATAAAGGTACCATACTTGGCATTGTAACTGGCCGGCATATCCCACCAGACATACGAGCCAGTCAACAACGCCGTGAGGGATATCCGGTCGTCATATTTCACCCCTACCAGATATGAATACATATCCGTTCCCGCTTCGGCACCCTCGGCCGGTGAGTCATAATGGGTATGAGCATAGGCATGGGCAGCCTTGAGCGAAATACTATGAAATGGAACGCTTTCGGCCTCCAACTCATACCCCTGGCGAGTAACATCGCCATGATTGATAACTTTACGCGCCAAAGGATTGCTACTATCCAGCACTAATGCCTTGGCCGTGTCGTGTCGAAAAAGCGTTGCTTTTACACTACAATAATCAGTCACCGCTGACTCAATCCCGACTTGGTAAGACCAACCATACTCTGAGGAAAGCGACGGATTTGCCACAAGCAAAGCCCCACCAGTCCTGGAATAGGATTGCGGCGGCAAGGTAAAACCACGCGCCACCGAGGCGCGTATCAAGCTATGCTCCGCCAATTCCAGAGTTGCGCCGATACTGGGGCTAACAAAAGAACCGTTGAGATTATTTTTATCGTACCTAATGCCAGGGGTCAGGGAGAGTTTTCCCAAATCAATGGTATCATTGGCAAACAACGCCCACTTATCTATAACGGAATCAGCTGCTGCGGAGGCAGGCATATTGTACGGCGGCGCTTGATAGATCGGCCCATAATAAGTCACTTCTTCCTGGACTCCGTGACTGATATCAGCCCCCAGCACAGCGTTATGTATACCGCTGGCATAACTCAGCTTTAAACTTCCCCCCACAGTTTGTTCTTTACCAGTCGTCCTAACATACAATTGGGGATAATTTGGAGTGGATGATGAAAAATATACTGGCTGGTCAAACCTCGACCGGCGTGAATGAACCGTCGTATTGAACGTCAGATCCGGCCCGATGCGGTAGTCGAGACTGCCGGTAACAAAGAAGCTGGACAGGTTATTGTGAGAATTGATTGTTCGCAAAGGATTATTGCCACCGTCAAAAAAAGGATCGCTGAAACCGACACTGAAATTCAGGTCAATGTCGCGTGTGGGGGTCAGGCTCAACTTACCGTAAAGCTTGTTCATCTCCACTGCTCTCTTGTCCCGCAAACCGTCCGAGCTTTGCCTTCCGGCAAAGAGATAGTAACCGAGCGCCTTCCCTTTGCCAGACAGCTCAATACCCGAGTCAATGGAATTTGCTTCTCCGTAAGAGAAATCAAGCACACCACTGGCCATGGTCGAATCGGCAGGCCCTTTGGTGATGATGTTGATTACCCCGCCCAGAGCGGAACCCCAGGTTGACGAAGCCGGGCCTTTGATTATTTCGATTCTGTCGATGATCCTGACCGGAATATCATAAGTCTGTGCGCTCCCCTCGCTGAGATTATTCCAAACCACTCCATCCAACAACACCGTCACGTGGCGAGCCTCGGAACCCTGAATAAGTAATTGCGATGATGCAATAAAATCCTGCCCGCTAAAGGCAACAAACAGCCCCGGCACCTTACTGAGAACATCATCCACAGTATGCGCATTCATCATCTCGATATCTTTGGCCGTGATTACGGTCATGTTTTCCGCCGCTTGCTTGAGCGGTTTTTCGGAACGGGTGGCGGTCTGCACATACAGTTCCTTCTCCTCCCAGAAAAGAAGCAGATCGTCTTTGGTTGAACCGGAATGTGCGCCATTGGTGTTGTCTTCAGCCGCTTCCGGCCGTTCAACTGCTCCGACCCCGGAAGCAAAAACGAGCAGGCCGAGCAGAAAAACGGTAGCCGGAAACATCATGCGCATAGACCGCGACCGCTTCTTGAAGTGATGCGGACAACAAAGTCTCACTGTGGGATACATGCCATGTGTTTTCCGGGTCATTCTGCTATCAATCCCTGCCAAATATCACCTCGGCGATCGGTATTCATGGAAACAAAACCAATAATTTTAGGACTATATACACTGAAATTGTTCTCCAGCAAACCAAAATCACTCCATCCCTCACCCATTAGACAGATTTTGCACTAAAAAACCGGATGGTTACGGCCTTTACGCGCAGAAACGCCTGAAAGAACCGGGGCCGCAACACCGTCTGCGTCGTTGCAATCGTCAATCCAGACACCTAATCAGCTTATCATGAGAAATTCTTCTGTCATCCCGGTTTGTAATACAAGAATGTAACAACATTTTTTCACGCTCATTAAATAGCCCGTCAGACAAACCAAAAGCAGCAAACATTAGCAATTTGCAATGTTATTTTTTCGTCAGTATCTTGAAAAAGAAGGAATTTATCTGGGCCCGGGATTTTTTCGATATGCTTCACTAAAGAGGAAGACTGTTTTAAAAAAATTGCAAAAAAAAATCCATTTAATTAATGATTTTATATACCACAAAGTTGAATCCTGCTCAAAACAATAAGCATAAAAATGTCTATCCATCATCCTGTATAAGTTTTTTCAAACATTACGCTCTTTAATGCTGCTATCACACCTCCCCCCTGCACCATTCCATCAAAAAGTTCTTTACTCACGGCGTTTAAATATGGATACTGTTTCTACTTCATCACATTACATTGACAGACCCTATTGTCCACTCCACGAAGACATTACCCGACTCGCCCATGCAAATCTTTTACCGGCCGTTCATACTCACCCTCTGTGGTATACTTTTTATTATCGCTTCCAATCCGTCCGGCGCGAACGCAGCGCAAGGAATACGCCGTCTGGGCTATGCAATCCAGATGGGCGCTTTCGCCGATGTGAAAAACGCCGAACGATTTACCGCCACGCTGCAGAAAAAAGGAATCGAAGCTTTCTATTTCCGTAAGGACAATGGAATCTACGCTGTTCGCTTCGGCGATTTTCCAACAAAAAACAAGGCGCGTTCCATTGCCGCCAAACTTGTGGAAGACAAGCTGATCGACAGTTTTTATATCGCTCCGCCTAATGAAGTGGTCTTCTCCGCATCCAAGGAACCGGGCTGGCAAAAGCAACCGCCGGACGAAATCCGGCAACCGCGGGAACCGAAACGCACCACCAAGAACAAAACAGGCGAGTCTTCTGACAAAAACCGGAAAAAATCACCTCGTGGCGAACGCGACATGGGTTTCATCGCTGCCCGCACTGCTGAACGTTTTGTGGGAATTCCCTACCGGTGGGGAGGGGAAAACGTTGTTGACGGCATGGACTGCAGCGGTTTTGTCCGGGCGGTCTACAACCTGTGCGGCGTAAGCATTCCCCGCACGTCGCGGGAACAGTACAAGGCCGGAGAATCGGTGACCAAGGATACGCTTCTGGATGGCGATTTGGTCTTTTTCGGTGCGGCGGAAGACAAGATAAATCATGTCGGCATTTACGTCGGCAAAGGAAAATTCGTCCATGCCCCCCGCAGAGGCGAGGATATTCGAATAACGTCTATCGATGACAGTTATTTTGAAAAACGCTTCGTCGGCGCACGTAGATATTTTCAATAAATTACGGAGAATTCATGGCCATTATCAGACCATTTCGGGCGCTTCGCCCTCCTAAAAAACTTGCCGAAAGCGTCGCAGCGCTACCTTACGATGTCATGAACGTTCAGGAAGCACGCTCCATGGCGTCCGGAAATTCATACAGTTTTCTGCATATTTCCCGCCCCGAAATCGATCTTGCGCAGAATCTCGACCCGCACGACGAGTCAGTCTATGTAAAAGGCAAACTAAATCTGGACGAGTTCGTCCGGCAGGGAATACTTGTCAGCGATACTGAGGAGTATTTCTACGTCTATCGCCAGCGCATGGGCAACATTACCCAGACCGGTCTGGTTGTCTGCACAAGCGTGGATGATTACCAGTCCGGCGTGATCAAGAAGCATGAACACACGCGCCCCGACAAGGAAGACGACCGGGTCAAGCATATCGACTATCTGAACGCCAATGATGAGCCGGTTTTTTACCTGTCCCGCTCCTGCGGCGAAATTGAAGGTATCCTTGAAGGAATCACCAATGGTCCTGCCGAATATGATTTTGTCACCAGCGACAAGGTAGCCCACACCCTTTGGGTTATCAGCGAAAAGCACCTGATTGCGCGCCTGATCGAGTTGTTTGCCGATCAGCCTCGCCTCTACGTGGCAGACGGCCACCACCGCAGCGCGGCAGCCGGAAGAGTCCGGGAACTGCGACGCAACAATAATCCCGCCCACACCGGCGATGAAGAATACAATTTCTTCCTAACGGTTATTTTTCCCGAGAACCAGCTTAATATAATGCCGTACAACCGTGTGGTCAGAGATCTGAATGGCCTGGATGCCACAGAATTCGTCAACCGGGTATCGAGCGTTTTTCAAGTCACCAGTTCCCCTACCCCGGTTATACCGACTGAACGTCACCATTTCGGCATGTATGTGAATGGCGCGTGGTACCACCTCCATCACCCAACCGGCACTATCAATGAATCCGATACTGTCGGTCGTTTGGATGTTTCCATTCTTCAGAACCGTCTGCTGGACCCGCTCCTTGGTATTCACAATCCCCGTACCGATACGCGCATCCATTTTGTCGGCGGGATTCGCGGCAACCAGGAGCTGACGCGTCTGGTGGATAGCTGCGAATATGCCGTGGCGTTCTCCCTGTTCCCCACTTCCATCAGCGAACTGATCGAGCTGGCCGACCAGGACCAGATCATGCCCCCCAAATCCACCTGGTTCGAGCCCAAACTGCGCAGCGGCCTGTTCGTGCATATGCTGAGCTGAGGTCAAGCCATGTTCAAACACGCTGCCGAAATCATCCGGCACGCCGAAGCTTTTGTGATCACCGCTGGAGCCGGTATGGGCGTGGATTCGGGGCTGCCGGACTTTCGCGGCAATCAAGGGTTCTGGAAGACCTACCCTCCCTATGCCCGGCTCGGCTTGTCCTTCTCCGAAGCCGCGAACCCCGAGCATTTCGAACGGGACCCGGCCTTTGGTTGGGGGTTTTACGGTCACCGCACTAACCTTTACCGCTCCACCGTGCCCCATGAGGGCTTTCACATCATCCGGCGCTGGATCGAGCAAAAACAAGCTAATTACTTTGTTGTCACCTCCAATGTGGATGGGCAGTTTCAGAAAGCAGGATACAGAGAATCCAGCATTCTGGAAGTTCACGGGTCAATCCACCATCTCCAATGCCTTAAACCGTGTTGTAACGAAATCTGGCCAAACGACGAACAAATCTCCATCGACACAATAACCATGCGTTCTCTCTCCGTGCCGCGATGTCCGCACTGCAACGGCGTCAGCCGCCCCAACATCCTCATGTTCGGCGATTGGTCCTGGCTGCCGCTCCGCACCAGGGAGCAGGAAGACCGCTTTAGCCGGTTTCTTGAAGACATGGGTGAGAAACGGGTCGCGATCATCGAGTTGGGCGCCGGTACAGCCATTCCGACCATCCGGGCGACATCGGAACGACTGGGATGGCATTACGCGAACGCCACGGCAATCCGCATCAATCCCCGCGAACCCGAAATCAAGGCTCCTCACATCTCGCTTCCCTGCAACGCCCTGGAAGGATTGCGCGGAATAGACCAATTGTTAACCTCCTGGTAACTATTCACCTCCCGGCAGGCGCCAGATACAGTCCCCCTTTGAAAAAGGGGGATTTAGGGGGATTTGACACCGGTGCCATGTTCATCAACTGTTGCCAGCGCCGGCAAATCCCCCCCCTGCCCCCCTTTTCCAAAGGGGGGAGTTGTCAACCTGAATAGTTAACCTCCTGACATGCCCCTTCTGCATAGTTTTTCCAATTAATCCTTGCCATTATTCAAACGGCTGTGATATAAAATTTTGCTGTTCAAATTCGCACGCCCTGAAACAAACCAGCGGTGTCCCTTGTGACGAGCAGGGATTCAAACGGGGCGGAGGCAAAACCAAAGGAGAATAAAAAGTATGTCAAGTATCAGCATGAAAGAATTGCTGGAAGCAGGTGTTCACTTCGGTCATCAGACCAAACGTTGGAATCCCAAAATGAAGCCCTACATATTTGGGGCTCGTAACGGCATCTACATCATCGACCTGCAGAAAACCGTCCGCTATTTCAAATCCGCCTACAATTTCGTTAGAGAGTCGGTCCAGAACGGCAACACCGTACTATTCGTGGGTACGAAGAAACAGGCCCAGGACTCGGTGTCCGAAGAAGCCGAACGTTGCGGCATGTTCTATGTCAACCAGCGCTGGCTGGGTGGCATGCTGACCAACTTTGCGACTGTCAAACAGAGCATCGATCGCCTGAAGCGCATCGACGCCATGTTCGAAGACGGCAGCATCGAAGCCTACCCCAAAAAAGAGGCGCTTCAGTTTGAAAAAGAGCGTGAAAAGCTCCAGAAGATTCTGGGCGGCATCAAGGGCATGGGTAAACTGCCCGGCCTGATGTTTGTCATCGACCCGAAAAATGAAGAGATCGCCATCCAGGAAGCCAACAAGCTGGGTATCCCGGTTGTGGCCATCGTGGACTCCAACTGCGACCCCGATCCCATAGATTACGTCATTCCCGGAAACGATGACGCCATTCGCGCCATTCGCCTGCTCTCTTCCAAAATGGCCGATGCGGTCCTCGAAGGTAACCAGGCGCGCAATGCCGCCCTCCAGGCTGAAAAAGAAGGCGATGTGGAAGCCGAAGCCGCCGCAGAGCCAACCGAAGCCGCCGCCGAAGCATAACAAGCATGTGCCATGCCGGGCAGTCCCGAGCAATGAAAGAAATATCGCTTATTTTCGCCCGTTACTGTCCGGACAGCGCAAGCCATCCATATACCACATAAATTCCCGGCCAGAAACGGAAGGAGCACTATACAATGGCAATTACAGCTGCACAAATCAATGAACTGAGAAAAGCTACCGGAGCCGGTATGCTCGACTGCAAAAAGGCTCTCGAACAGAGCGATGGGGATTTTGAAAAATCCGTCGATTATCTGCGTACGAAGGGTCTTGCAGCAGCAGCCAAAAAATCAAGCCGCGCAGCCACCGAAGGCATGGTCGCCGCTTTTGCGTCCGACGATTTGAAAAGCGGTGTTCTGGTAGAAATTAACAGTGAAACCGATTTTGTCGCCAAGAACGATTTATTTAAAGAATTTGTGGCAAACATCGGCAAGCATATCCTGGCAACGTCACCTGCCGACCGCGACACCATGTTGGCGCAGCCTTACAACGGTGACTCTTCAAAAACCGTTCAGGCCTACCTGAATGAATCCATTTCCGTTATCGGCGAAAACATTCAGATTCGCCGTTTTGCTAAATTCGACGTCCCCGGCAATGGCTGCATCGGTTCCTATATCCATGCCGGCGGTAAAATCGGCGTTCTCGTTGAAATCGAGAGCCCGGCCGTTACCCCAGCGAACCAGGAAGCACTTCAGACCCTGGTAAAAGATCTCGCCATGCATTCGGCTGCCGCTGCACCCCGCTATGTAACACGGGACGAGGTACCGGCCGATGTTCTGGAACGCGAAAAGGATATTTACCGCGCCAAGGCCAGGGAGTCCGGCAAACCGGACGCCATAATCGAAAAGATCATTGTCGGACAGATCAATAAGTTTTATGCTGATGTCTGTTTGAACGAACAGATCTTTGTTAAAGATACGGACAAGACAATCCCTCAGGTGGTTAAGGAAACCGGAGCCGCTATCGGAGGTACGATAGCGATAAAACGTTTTGAACGTTTTGTCCTGGGCGAGGGACTCGAAAAGAAAGAGTCGGACTTTGCCGCCGAGGTAGCGGCGGCGGCCGGCCTCAAATAGTTACAAAGCCGGCCCAAATGGCCGGCTTTTTTTTTAGACCATTTTGTAACCTTCAGGACGGAGAAATCATGAGCAGACCATCATTTTCCAGGGTATTGCTGAAACTGTCCGGTGAATCGCTCGCCGGCAACCAGGGCTACGGCATTGACCCGAAAACCATAACCGCCATTGCAGGGGAAATCCGGGAAGTGGTTGAGCAGGGAGTACAATTGGCCCTTGTCATTGGCGGCGGCAATATTTTTCGGGGACTGGCCGCCTCATCCCAGGGTATGGACCGCGCCAGCGCCGATTATATGGGTATGTTGGCTACCATGATCAATTCGCTTGCCCTGCAGGACGCCCTTGAGAAAATGGGCGTTGCAACCCGCGTTCAGTCGGCCATTGCCATGCAGCAGGTAGCAGAGCCGTACATACGCCGCCGCGCCATTCGCCATCTGGAAAAAGGACGCGTTGTCATCTTTGGCGCCGGTACCGGCAATCCTTACTTTACCACCGACACGGCAGCCAGTCTGCGGGCCATGGAGATTAATGCACAGGCAATTCTCAAAGGAACAAAGGTGGATGGTGTTTACACTGCCGATCCCAAGAAAGATGCCTCAGCTACAAAACTTCCCAAACTTACTTACATCGATGTCCTCAAAAGAGGTTTGCAGGTAATGGACGCAACCGCCACCTCTCTGTGCATGGACAATAACCTGCCGATAATCGTTTTCGACCTGACAACCGTAGGAAACATCAAGAAGGTTATTAATGGTGAAGAAATCGGCACAATCGTACAAGGAGAATAGATATCATGCCCAAAAGTATTCTGACCGACATGAAATCCCATATGGAAAAAACCGTGGGTGTTCTCAAGAACGAATTCCAGAAAATTCGGACCGGCCGTGCTTCGACAGCAGTTCTCGACAGCGTCAAAATTGATTATTACGGCAACCCTACGCCCATCAGCCAGGTGGCTACCCTGGCAATTCCCGAGCCGCGCATGATTACCATTGCCCCTTGGGAAGCCAAGCTCATACCCGTTATTGAAAAGGCCATCTTTAATGCGAATATCGGCCTGACTCCTTCCAACGACGGCCGTTCCATCCGCCTCAGCCTGCCTCCACTGACAGAGGAGCGGCGCAAGGAAATCGTCAAAGAAATCAAGAAAAAGGGAGAGGATGACAAGGTTGCCCTGCGCAATATCCGTCGCGACACCTTGGATCGCCTCAAAAAGCTGGAAAAAGAAAAAGCCATCACCGAGGATGAGTTAAAGAAACTGGAAAAGGAAGTCCAGGACACAACGAAAATGTTTGAACTGAAGGTCGATGAGGCCGTGGCCAACAAAGAAAAAGAGGTCATGGAGGTTTAATGCGGCAACTCGACCCGGAACGGCTTCCTGTCCATCTTGCAATCATCATGGACGGCAATGGCCGTTGGGCGCAGCAGCGCTTACTCAAACGTATCGTCGGGCATCAGCGGGGCGCGGAAACAGTTTCCATGGTTGTTGAACATGCCTGGAACCTGGGTATCAAATATCTCACTCTGTTCGCTTTTTCATCGGAAAACTGGTCGCGCCCTGCAATGGAAGTCCGTGCGCTCATGACGCTGCTCAAGAAATACATCCGCAAGGAAACGGCGCGAATGATGCGCAAAAACATTCGCTACAACGTCATCGGCAACCGGAGCGACCTGCCTGATGACGTCAATGAAACCCTGGATGAAGCCATCCAGAAAACGTCCGGCAATACCGGTATGGTCCTCACCCTGGCGCTCTCCTATGGCGGGCGCCAGGAGCTGAGCAGAGCTGCAACCAATATCGCGCGCGACGTACTTGCCGGCAAACTCTCGCCGGATGATATCTCGGTCGAGAAGTTTGACAGCTACCTCGACACCGGCGGTCTGCCGGACCCCGACCTCCTGATCCGCACCAGTGGTGAAATGCGTATCAGCAATTTTCTGCTTTGGCAACTGGCTTACACCGAGCTCTATTTCACCGAAACCAACTGGCCGGATTTTACCGTCAACGAGTTCAACAAGGCCTTGGCCGATTATCAGTCCCGTGAGCGCCGTTTCGGCAAAACCAGCGACCAGATTTCCCAAAGGATCCAGCCATTAAACGTCTGATTACCGCGCTCATTCTCCTGCCGATCCTCCTCCTGATCATCACCAAGGGAGGACCATTACTCTTCGCCGGGCTTATGAGCGTCATGACCATTCTTGCCACGCTTGAATTCTACCGCATGGCCCTGCCGGACAGAGTTGTTGAGTCCTGGGGAGCGGCTGTCTGCGGCGCACTGATCATCTTTGTTCCGTTTATTGGCGACGGGCGCCTCGCCCTGCCCGCCCTTGCAGGCATTTTTCTTTCCTTTGCCCTGCTGTTCCTCTTCCGTATTCGAAACATTGCCGATGCAGCGCGGGAAGTGGCTTACGCAACACTGGCATTTATGTATATCCCCATTCTCCTCATGCATCTGATCATGCTGCGCCAGACCACCTATGGCGTGCAGTGGCTGATGCTGATTATGGCGATCGTTATGACCAATGACTCGGCTGCATACTACACCGGCAGAGCCTGGGGCAAACACCGCCTCTATCCGTTGGTAAGCCCCAAAAAGAGTATCGAGGGAGCCATCGGAGGAATCGTGGGCAGCATTGCGGGCACCCTGGCGGCAAAGTTCACCTTTTTTCCGCAACTGACTTTTCTTGACACCCTGCTGACCGCCGTCTTTATCGGCATTTTCGGGCAGACCGGCGACCTGTTTGAATCTCTGCTCAAACGCAGCTTCGGCGTCAAGGATTCCGGGACAATTTTCCCGGGGCACGGCGGCGTGCTCGATCGGATGGACAGCATCATCTTCGCTGCGCCAGCCACCTATTATTACGCCATTTACATTTTCAAGGGATAGGCTTTATGAAACAACTTTCCATACTTGGTTCAACCGGTTCCATCGGCGTCAGCACCCTGGAGATCGTCGCGGCTCACCCTGACCGTTTCCGTATCATTGGCCTGACCGCCGGTAAAAACCTGGATCTCCTGGCCAGCCAGATTAAACAGTTTTCCCCTCGTATTGCCGCAGTTGCGCTTCAAGAGGATGTTCCCCGGCTAAAGCAGCTCTGCGAGGGGCTTGACGTCAAAATCGTGGGGGGTGTAGAGGGGCTCATCGAAGCCGCCACCGCCGAAGAAACCGACATGGTTGTGGCCGCAATCGTCGGCGCTGCCGGGCTGATTCCAACAGCCGCCGCCATTCGCGCAGGCAAGGATATCGCCTTGGCAAACAAGGAGATACTGGTTACCGCCGGCCACCTCTTCATGGAGATGGTCAATGAGTACGGCGTCAAACTGTACCCGGTTGATAGCGAACACAGCGCCATTTTTCAATCACTTGAGGGTCACCGCAACAAGGACATCAACAAGATCATCCTGACTGCCTCGGGAGGCCCTTTTCTGAACACGTCTCTCGATCAGTTGGCCAGCGTCAATGTGCAGGATGCCCTGAACCATCCGAACTGGAGCATGGGCAGAAAAATCACCATCGACTCGGCCACCATGATGAACAAGGGGCTTGAAGTCATAGAAGCGCACTGGTTATTCAACGCGCCGATGGAGAAGATCAGCATAAATATCCACCCTCAAAGCATTATTCATTCTATGGTAGAATATATCGACGGTTGCGTCATTGCCCAACTCGGCACACCGGATATGAAGGCGCCGATTGCCTACGCGCTTTCTTATCCCGAACGCATCGCCACCGGCATACAACCGCTGGATCTGACCACGCTTTCTGGTCTCACTTTTTTCAAACCGGACATGGAGAAATTCCGTTGTCTGGGGCTGGCCTACCGCGCCATTCAGGAAGGTGAAAGCATGCCTGCAGTCATGAATGCAGCCAATGAGATCGCTGTGGACGCATTTTTAAAGGCTCAAATCGGCTTTCTTCAAATCGCCCGGATTATTGAAAGCACCATGGACACGCATAAGGCCCATGGTCTGAATACCATCGAGGAAGTGCTCCAGGCTGATCAATGGGGCCGGACAACAGCCCGCGATATCTGCAAGAGGCTCGGCAACTGATATGATGATTATTTATGCAATAATAACACTTGGCGTACTGATCTTTGTCCATGAGCTGGGGCATTTTCTTATTGCAAAGCTTTTCAACGTCAAGGTCGAGAAATTCTCTCTCGGCTTTGGGCCGAAGTTGTTCGGCAAGCAATACGGCGAGACGGAATACCTCGTATCGGCCTTTCCACTGGGCGGCTATGTCAAAATGTTCGGCGAGGGAGACTTCGTCGAAAACGGCAAAAACAATGAGAAGTCCGAGGCGGATGGATCTGAAACGGAACCGGCCCCTGCCCCCACCTTTACGGAAGAAGAAAAACAACGGTCCTTCGCCCATAAGCCACCTCTGGCACGGATAGCCATTGTTATGGCAGGACCAGTCTTCAACCTGATTTTCGCTTGGGTGGCATTTATCATTCTCTGTACAATGGGAGTCCCCACCTATACCGGCAAGATCGGCGAAGTCATGAAGGATAAACCGGCTGCCAGGGCTGGGGTTCTGAAAAACGACGTAATCACTTCCATCAACGGCAAGGTCGTTGCCCAATGGGAAGATGTCTCGGACCGGATATCGGAAAACAAGGGGCAGCCTGTTGCTCTAACCGTCAAGCGAGGAAATCAGGAGCTGCAGTTCACAATTACCCCCGAGCCGCGTGTCACCAAAAATATCTTCGGCGAAAAAGTCAATGGTTACGCCATCGGCGTGGTCATGTCAGGTGAATCCGTCACCAAATACTATACTCCGCTTCAGGCTATCGGCAAAGGAACAACCCAGACCATCAAAGTCATTGAGCTAACCATCATGTCACTGGTCAAGATGGCCCAACGGGTCATACCATTGGATACTGTCGGGGGGCCGATCATGATTGTCAAAATGGCAGGTGAGCAGGCATCTGCCGGGGGCGCCAGCTTTCTGGCCTTCATGGCGCTTCTCTCCATTAACCTGGGAATCCTCAACCTGCTGCCCGTCCCCATTCTGGATGGCGGACATCTCTTCTTTTACTTCTGGGAACTCGTTTTCAGGAGACCTGTCAAACGCGAAGTTCGTGAATACGCTCAACAAATCGGCCTGGCATTGTTGCTGGGTCTGATGGTGCTGGCGTTTTACAACGATATCGTCAGGTATTTCATGAAACAGGGGTAACCTGCTTTCGCGAAAGCAGGTCACGATGATCAGACGCCGCGTTGTATCAAGGTTTGCACCGTGATATGATGTGGCGTTTTTTGTTATTCGGATTTATTTCTACTTTGTCACATTACATCGTTATTGCAGTATTCCCTTCCCCCCTCCCCCTTGAAGGGCGAGGAGCCTTACAATTCCCTCACCTTCAAGGGGAGGGTTAGGGTGGGAATGGGGTAAGGGACTAATCTGACAAAGTAGAATTATTCATATTTCGTTTGGTACAACGGCCCTTCATGTCAAGTCTCGCCTTTACCCTGATCGTCATTTCTGCAGTGATGCATGCTCTTTGGAACCTGCTGGTAAAACGATGCCGTCACAAAACCGTTTTTATCTGGTGGATGTTTGTTGCTTCAGACCTGCTTTTCAGCCTTACCTTACCATTTATTCCCGAGCGGTTTTCCTGGCCGGGGTACCACACCCTGCTCATGGCATCCATTGGCGCGATCTGTTTCGTGCTCTACCATCTTCTAAACGGCCGGGCCTACCAAAGTGGTGACTTGTCGATCGTCTATCCCCTCTCCCAAACATCCATGGTCTATGTCCCGATCTGGGGAATGACACTCCTCGGCGAGCGGCTTACCACCACGGGAGTCATGGGTATTCTGCTGGTGATTCTCGGCACCTACTCAGTTCAGTTGCAACGTTTTTCATTAACGGATATGATGCGGCCTTTCCGGGATCTCCGCAATGAATCGGTCAGAGCATCTCTTGCAGCCGGATTCATTTACTCCATTGGTTCAATCGCTGAAAAAAACGGGGTCAGACATTGCCCACCGGTCTACTTTACCTATTTTCTGGTAACGATGATGTTGTTGCTCATGTCCATAAACCTGTGCCGTTCCAAGTACCGGCACCACATAGGAGCGGAACTGCGCGAACACTGGCGTCTCGTTCTCTGTAGCGGGCCGATTGTAATGGCCTCGTTTCTCACTTTTCGCTACGGGCTCAACCTGGCACCTGTAAGCTATGCCGTCCCGGTGCGGCAAATCAGCATCATGGTGGGTGTCCTGATCGGCATCATCTTTCTGAAGGAATCCTGCGGCAGGATCAGAATCATGTCGGCGCTGCTTATTCTGGGAGGAGCGGTATTGATACGCCTCGGATAGTTCGGATCTCGTTGACAGCCGTAACCAATATGCAATACTTTATTTTTAGAATGACCCAACAGGAGTGACAATGCCGGAAATGTTTCAGGTGCTTCCGCCTGCGAATGCACTCAAATTAATCTATGATCACCTTTCACAGAACATCAGGACTGAAGAGCTGGCAACAGCGGAATCCCTGGACCGGGTATTGATTGAAAGACTCACGGCAACGTCATCCCTCCCCTCATTTCCCCGCAGCACCATGGACGGATATGCCGTACGGGCCGCCGATACGTTCGGAGCAAGCGAGTCGCTTCCCGCGTACCTGTCCGTAATTGGCGAAGTAGCCATGGGACAAGAATCCCGCCTGTCCATCAACACTGCTCAAGCAGCAATAATATACACGGGCGCCATGATCCCGCCCGGCGCCGATGCTGTGGTGATGATCGAACGCACTCAAAAGCTCGACGACACCAGCATCGAAGTATTGCGCGCCGTAGCGCCGGGTGAAAACATCCTCAATATCGGTGAAGATGTCAAATCCGGAGATGTGCTGTTTGAAGCAGGCCACAGACTGCGTCCACAGGACATCGGCGGACTGATGGCTCTCGGAATAACACGCGTAAAAGTTGCCGCCAAACCGCGTGTTGCGATTATTTCAACGGGAGACGAAGTTATTTCTCCGGAAATGACGCCCGGCCCCGGCCAGATCCGGGATGTGAATACCTACGCCATTGCCAGCCTCGTAACCCGCTCGGGCGGTATCCCCCTTCCCCAGGGAATTATCCGTGATGACTATGAAGCGCTTGCTTCCGCAGCGCGCACCGGTCTTGACGCAGCCGACATCCTGGTAATTTCGGCCGGTTCATCGGTCTCAACGCGTGATCTTTCGGCAAAAGTCCTGAACAGTCTCGGCCAGCCGGGTGTACTGGTTCACGGCGTCTCGGTAAAACCGGGCAAGCCGACCATCCTGGGGGTCTGTAACGGCAAACCCGTAGTGGGCCTACCGGGAAACCCGGCCAGCGCAATGGTCATCGCAGGACTATTTCTTGTGCCGTTCATCCGCAAGATACAAGGCATTGTACGCGCGCCTGCCGTCCAACGTGTGACCGCCAAGCTCTCCTACAACATTGCATCGGTTCCTGGACGGGAAGATTATGTACAGGTCCGGTTGACGGAACGTGATGACGAACTCTGGGCTGATCCGGTTTTTGGAAAATCGAATCTGATTTACTCCCTGGTCAAGTCTGACGGTATGATACGCGTACCTCTCAATTCAAGCGGCATCCACAAGGGTGAGCTGGTTGAGGTTGAATTATTCTGAAAGCGTAATAAGAGGCCGACATGAGCAATCGCAAAGTTTATCTGGAAAATATCCCCCTTGATGAGGCCTGGACCAAGTTCATTGCAGCCATGGAACGAGCAGGTGCATGGACCGAACTTCCCGGTGAGGAAGTACCCATGGATGAGGCATTGGGCCGTGTAACCGCCAATCCGGTATGGGCAAGGCTATCTTCTCCGGGTTATCACGCCAGTGCCATGGACGGATACGCTGTACGATCAAACGACACCATCGGTGCAACGGAGACATCGCCGCTTCGCATCACGCTCGGCCCCAATGGACCGGCAAAGTACGTAGACACAGGCGATCCGCTCCCCACGTGGGCCGATGCGGTTATTATGATCGAGCACACGCAGCTCATCGAAGATCCGAACGGGAAAAAAAAGGAAATTGAAATTCAGGCCGGTGTAGCCCCCTGGACAGCAGTCAGGTCCATGGGTGAGGACATGGTTGCCACCGAATTGGTGCTTCCGGCCAATCACCTGCTCAAACCGGTTGATCTGGGCGCGCTGGCTGGTTGCGGTTATTCCACCGTCACAGTACGACGCAAACCCCGCATAGCGATCATCCCAACAGGCACCGAACTGATAACTGCAGAACAAGCCGGACAAAACGGGCTGAAGCCAGGCGATATTATCGAATACAATTCTCTTGTTCTGGCTGCGCAGGTACGCGAGTGGGGTGGTCTGCCAACACGTTTCCCGATTGTTGAAGACGTTTTCGGGCGCATTGTGGCAACGGTAGCCAAAGCAGCGGCGACCCATGACCTTGTACTGCTGAATGCCGGTACATCCGCAGGGAGTGAAGACTTCACCGCAAGCGTTGTCAAAGAGTTGGGAACCTTACTCGTTCACGGCGTAGCGGTTCGCCCCGGTCATCCCGTCGTTCTCGGCGTCGTAACCGACAAGAACACACCGATCATCGGCACGCCCGGCTATCCGGTTTCATGCGCTTTGACCGGAGAGATTTTCGTCGAGCGGATCATAACCCGCTGGCTTGGGCTGCCGCCCCGCGAAAAACCCAAAATTCAAGCTTCCATAACCCGCAAACTGCTTTCGCCAATCGGAGAGGACGAGTGGGTGCGCGTAACCGTCGGGCAGGTTGGCGAGCGTAAAATCGCCTCACCGCTATCACGTGGAGCAGGCGTCATTACATCACTTGTCCGCGCGGATGGCATCGTTCGCATTCCGCGTTTTTCCGAGGGCCTCGATGCCGGTCAAGAGGTGACGGTCGAGTTGTACCGCGATCCATCCGTCATTGAGCGGACTCTCGTGCACATTGGCAGTCACGATCTCTGCCTCGATTTGCTGGCGCAATTTCTCGCAGACAGCGGGTGCCGTTTTACCAGCGCAAATGCAGGCAGCCTCGGCGGCTTGACCGCGCTCAGACGCGGAGAGGCGCATCTGGCCGGATCCCATCTTCTTGATCCGGTTACCGGTGAATACAATGTTTCAAGTGTGAAAGACTATCTCCCGAATGTTCCGGCAGTGATCATGACGCTGGTCCATCGCGTGCAGGGTCTGATCGTTTTGCCGGGGAATCCGAAGAATATCAAAGGGCTGGAAGACTTGGTGCAATCCGGCGTCTACTATGTCAATCGTCAGCGCGGCGCAGGTACACGCGTACTGCTCGACTACGAGTTGAGCAAGTTGGGAATTGATCCCGCGCAAATCCAGGGCTACAAGCGGGAAGAATACACCCACCTGGCTGTTGCGATAGCAGTGCAAACAGGAGCGGCCGATTGCGGACTCGGCATAGCCGCCGCCGCACAAGCGCTCGGGCTTGACTTTATTCCCCTGGGAAAAGAACGTTACGATCTCGTTATCCCACGAATCTATTATGAAAGCGAATTGCTCCGCCCATTGCTCGACCTGATTCGCGGCCGGAAGTTGCGTGAAACCATTGCTGCACTTGCCGGTTATGACGTAACCCACATGGGTGAAATCGTTGCCGAATTATAGTAGAAATAAGTATAAGTATCCTGATTAGCGCTAACCTTCAGCCAATCGCAAATTTACACTCCCCCCTTTGAAAAGGGGGGGTCGGGGGGGATTTTCGGCGTTGGCATCCGTTGCAAATCCCCCTAAGTCCCCCTTTTTCAAAGGGGAACTTTCAACGACAATGATCAGGCTGAAGTTCAACGCCAGTCGGAAAAATGTATTGTCACATCCATAATCAAACAGGAATGCCCCCTCGTGAACCAATTGCTAGCCCTCCTCCAAGAACTGTTCCCGCCTGCATGCCATGAGCACGTGTACCTTGTGGGAGGAAGTCTGCGCGACCACCTTCTCAAACGGAAACACCGGGACATCGACCTTGCGGCAGCACTGCCTGAAAGCGAGCTAAAATCCCTTGGGTTTCACCTGGTACAAAGCAAGAGCACCTCGCCCATCTGGTTCAGGCATGACGAATCATTCGGCAGCATCGAATTGACTCCGCTGCCGGATACCGGAGCGCTGTACCAGGATCTCGAGCGCCGCGACTTCACCATCAACGCCTTGGCCATGGATTTGAAAGGAAACCTGATCGACCCTCTGGATGGGCGGAGCGACCTTGAACGGAATGCGCTGAAAACCTGTACAGCTCAATCGTTTCCCAATGACCCCATGCGCATCTTCCGGGCCTTTCGCTTTGAGGCTGATGGCTGGAAGATGACGCAGGAAACCGAAAACCTGATCAGAAAGCAAGACTGGTCGGACGCCCTGGCACTGATCCCAATGGAGCGTTTCAGCCGCGAAATGATCAAGGCATGCGCAGCACCCCAGCCGGAGTTTTTTTTCCAGCGCATGCTGGAATTCAACATCGGCACGGGGTATCTCCCCGAAATTTTTCGCATGCCCCCTATCCCGGCCGGTCCCCTTAAATACCATCCCGAGGGTGATCTGTTTACCCATTCGATCCAGGTGCTGCAACGGATCGCACCGCACAGTGGCGACCCGCTGGCTCGTTTCTGCGCCTTCTTTCATGATATAGGCAAACTGGCAACCGCCCCAGCCTGTTACCCCCGGCACCAGGGACATGACGTCGCCGGCGCCGATATGGCCCGCGAGCTTTGCAACCGCTTGCGCCTGCCCGCATCCTATCGCACGGCCTTGGCCTGGGTCTGCCGGTTGCATAACACCTTTAACAAATGGGATGAGTTACGGGATTCCACCAAACTGAAGATAGCCGCACAATCCGTAAAAGCGGGCATAGAGCACACCCTGCCGCTGGTATCGGCCGCGGATAAGAATACGGAGCGGGAAAAAACTTCATGGGCGAACAGTGTCTGGGTTGCCCGAATGACAACCGCCGAGTTGGGTATCGATCCGGATCGTTTGGAACTCATGCCGTCCGGCCTACGCCCGGATTATATCCTGCAAAAACGAGTGGAGAAATTGCGGCAGATAGCCGGGGAGGAAAACGTGAAGGGGCAAGTCTGATTCCAATGAATGTCGGTCTTCAGCCAGTTCCTTCTCCCTGAGGGAGAAGGAATATTTTGATGCATAAGGGGGTTACGCCAAAGACATCAAACAGGGACTTACAGTTTACAACCCCTCAAGAATCCAACAATTTTCCCGCTAAAATGTTACCGATCTTTTCAAGACACGACTTCATATTGATCGGTTTGGAAATATACGCGTCCATTCCGGCGTCCAGGCAGCGTTGCTCATCCTCGGCAAAAGCATGGGCAGTCATGGCAACGATCGGAATATGCCCACCGTCCCGCCGGGCCGCTTCCCGCACCCGTATAGTGCGAGTAGCCTCGAATCCGTCCATAAGCGGCATCTGCACATCCATGAGAACCAGATCGTAATTCCCCTTCTCCCACATTGCCACTCCCTGCTCGCCGTTCCCGGCAACATCGTGATCATAGTTCGCACGCTGAAGCATAATGCCCACAACCTGCCTGGTGACTTCATCGTCTTCCACAAGAAGAAGGCGGGACTTGCGTTTCTGTAAAGGTACAGCGAACGCCGCGGACTGAACAGTCTCAACATCAGGAACGGCTTCATGCTCCGAGTGAAAACCGTTAACAGGGATGCTGAAGGTAAAAATGCTTCCAGCCCCTTCGGTGCTCTCGAATGAAATGACCCCTCCCATACGTTGTATGATCTCGCGGCTGATGGCCAGTCCCAGCCCCGTACCGCCATACTTGCGGGTATTGGACTCGTCTATTTGACTGAACGAGCGGAAGAGGAGATGTTGTTTTTCCTCGGGTATGCCGATGCCGCTATCCCTTACTGAAAACGTTATGCCTTGCTCCCCCTGAACAGGTGTTTTCGCCAAAGCAACCTTCACCTCCACCATCCCCTTCTCGGTGAATTTGACGGCATTGCCGCACAAATTGCTCAAAACCTGCATCAGCCGGACCCTGTCGCCACACACGATAGCAGGCACATCGTCCGCAACTTCATTGACGAGTTTCAGCCCCTTGCGGCGCGCCTCGGGCGCAAAAATATCGATAGCCACGGCCAAACAGTTGCGCAGGTCGAACTGCCTGTTCTCAAGGGTGATTTTTCCGGCCTCTATCCTGGTCAGATCCAGGATGTCGTTCAATATCCGCAGTAACGACTCGGCAGATTTGTGGGCCGTACTGATAAAGTCACGCTGCCGGTCATCGAGAGGCGTTTCAAGGGCGAAATCCAGCATACCCAGTATGCCGGTCATGGGAGTTCTGATTTCATGGCTCATGTTGGCAAGGAATTGGGATTTGGCGCGGCTGGCAGCCTCGGCCGCCGTTTTTGCCTGCTGAAGCTCGTTTTCAAGGTTCTTGCGTTCAGTGAGATCGACTATCGCCACAACCACACCTTTCACCTCATCGCGAACAATATACGGAGCACAGGAAATGGAAAGAAAACGGCTGCCAAGAGGAGGCATCAGATCGAAAGTCCTTTCACACACAACCGCCGTCCCTCTCAGAGCCTTCCTGAGATGGCCTTTTATCGCCTGATACCCCTGTTTCCCGAGAAACTCATGGACGGTTTTTCTCTTCAGCTTTTGTCCGTCATGCCCCCATTTTTCGCAAAAGAGAGCATTGACGTACAAGATGGTTTCATCGCTATTGATATACGCCAGGGGAATTGGCGCAATATCCATCATCTGCATCATGCGCCGCCAGTTTTTCCACTGTGTGTCCTTAAGCTTCTTGCGTGCCTCAGTCAATTCCTCATTTTGGGCATCAAGCTCGATTTTCTGGGTTTCCAGCTCAAACAGCAGGCGCTGTCTTTCTCCTAATTTCCTGCTTGCCATGATTCAGCCTCCCATAAAAAAGCTATATCACAGCTCAACCCAATGTAAAGCCGGAGGAGGAATATTAAAAAAGGGGCTGCCCCAGAAAATCGAAATTGTCCAGAAGAGCCCCGAAATCAGAACCATAAGCAAGAAACTCGGAACTGACGCAATACCTTATCTCTAGTTTCAGTGTTCCGGCTGGTCCTTTCTCTTTGTCATCGCACAACAGTGTGCAAAGAATTCATCAAGCTCTCCTATCCATCCCTGCTTGATACCTTCATCAACGAAACTCGCCTGAAAACTATTGCGAGCCAATTGGTATGCCTCTTTTGCCCCCAGTTCCGGCAGTGCCGAGAATGTCGCGATGTAATTCTCGTTCAGATATCCACCGAAATAGGCCGGATCGTCGGAATTGATAGTTGCCATGATACCGGCAGCCAGCAGCTTGCCGATGGTGTGGTCGGAAAGGCTGGGGAAAACGCACAGTTTTACGTTGGACAGAGGGCATACCGTCAAAGGTATACGGTGCTGCGACAGTCGCGCCACAAGCCGGGGATCGTCCAGGCAGTGTACGCCATGGTCGATTCTTTCCGCTTTGAGCAGATCAAGGGCGTGACGTATGTATTCGGCTGAGCCTTCCTCTCCGGCATGAGCCACCAGTCGCAGTCCCCGTTCCCGGCAATGTGCAAATACCCTGGCAAACTTTTCAGGAGGATTGCCCCGCTCACTGCTGTCAAGACCGACCCCGATGAACTTGTCGCGGAACGGCAGAGCATCTTCCAGCACCGCAAAAGCATCTTCTTCACTCAGGTGACGCAAAAAGCAGAGTATCAGCGAAGCGCTCAGCCCCAGTTCTTCGCGGCCACGGCTAATCGCCCGATCCAGTCCGTTGATTACCGTTTCAAAGGGAATCCCCCTGGCTGTGTGTGTCTGGGGATCGAAGAATATTTCAGCATGGATTACGTTGTCCGCTTTGGCGCGCTTCAGGTAAGCCCAGGTCATGTCAAAGAAATCTTCTTCTTTCTGCAGCACGCTGGCCCCGGCGTAGTAAATGTCCAGAAAGCTCTGCAGATCGGTAAAAGCATAGGCTGCGTGCAGTTCCTGGATGGTTGCATAGGGAAGCCGAATCCGGTTCCGCGTTGCCAATTCAAAGATCAGTTCCGGCTCCAGTGAGCCTTCGATATGAATATGCAGCTCCGCTTTCGGCATGCGGCAGAGGATATCATGCAAGTTGTCGTGTGGAATGCAATCGAGATTCATGGTGTTGTTACTCAAAATATTACAACTCGGGCGCTTTTGAGGGAACCAGGCAGACGAATGTCAGCAATCCTTTGCCCGTATTTCTGATCTGATGTTCCTCATTGGCTGGCACCAGAACAACAGTACCGACGCGGAACGGATGCCACTGGCCGTTACCGAAAATCTCGCCGTCGCCCGTGTGAACAAAGATTTCATGTTCCCAATCATGGGTATGCAGGGGGGTATGTCCCCCCTCTTCCAATTCAAAAATCCGCATGCAGAAGTTTGCGGCGCCATCATCACTTCCGATCACAACCCGCGCTGAAATCTTCTTGGCCAAGTCATTATCGATCCTGGTTGCACTGACTTCCGGATAATGTTTTATCTGCACGACTTCTCCTTTCAAGGTGTGAAAAAGGTTAACAATACCCTGAATCTATTTCGGGACGAACTCATCCTTGGAGGTGATCTGCTCCAGAGCAGCAACAATCAGCTTGGCGGCATTTTCCAGATCCGAAAGCGAAACTGTTTCGATGGGTGTGTGCATGTAACGCAAAGGGATCTTGACCAGCGCAGTAGCAACACCGCCGCGCGAAATCTGCATCACATTGGCATCGGTGCCGGTAGCGCGGGGATTGGCGGTGTGTTGTACAGCGATTTTTTCTTTCTCAGCAGTTGTGGAAAGCAACTCGAACAAATGATGATTGATATTTGCGCCGCGGGTAAGGATCGGCCCTTTGCCCAACCCGACCTCGCCATTGTGCTTTTTCTCCACATCCGGCTGATCGGTGGAAAAATCAACCTCCACGCAAATGCCCACATCAGGATTTACGCTGTAACTGCTGGTCGTTCCGCCACGCAGCCCAATCTCCTCCTGAACCGACGAAACACCGTAGAGATCAACGTTCAACTTCTTTCCAGATGACTTGACCAGACGCAACACCTCAGCCACCACGAAACAACCGGCCTTGTCATCAAAACCGCGCGAGGCGACCCGGTCGCCATGCAGACGGGTAAACGTGCTTGCAAAGGTTACCGCATCGCCGACCCGTACCAGTTTCTGGGCCTCTTTCTTGTCCTTGGCACCGATGTCGATATATTGGGACTCCAGCTTGACGACGGTTTCGCGGTCTTTGGTATCCATCAGGTGAATCGGTTTTTTACCGATTACTCCTGCCAGAGGGCCATTCACGGTATGCACATTGACCCGCTTTCCGGGCGTCAAATGGGCGTCCACACCGCCCACAGCCGCGAAAAAGAGAAAGCCCTTGTCATCGATATATTTGACCTGCAGACCGATTTCATCCGTATGTCCCACGATCATTACCCGTGGCAAATCCTTGCCTTTTCCCGCCACGCGGGCAAACACATTACCCATGACATCGGTGGTCAGTTCGTCGCAGAAAGGGGTCACATACTCACGAAAAACCCGCTGTGCCGGTTGTTCATAACCGGAGGGGCTGGGAGCATCGAGGAGTTTTTCCAGAAATTTCAGTGATTCTTTGCGCATTGTTTTCCTTTCTCAAAAGAGGGATGGTTCTCAGACGGCTCAGAGAAAATCCTGCAATTATTAAGCCTTACAGGCGTTTTGAATTGTACCCGAATCAAAAAAACTGTCAAACCATTAGAATTGTATGAATAATTGTGGTATGGTGCTTCAAATCGTTATTGATTCGATCCCAGAAACAGAATACAGGAGAAACAAAGGACGACCACATGAATATAGTAACGTACATCAAAACCATAACAAGAAACAAGAAATACACCTTATATAGCATACTCGCGCTTTTTATGTGGTGCGGGGTTGCCCAGGCCGAAGATGTAAGTGTGGTGCATTTCAAGACGGACAATATGGCCGGCTGGGAAAGCAAGGAGGTCAAGGGCAAAACCGATTACCGGCTGGTACGGGAAGGCGGAAACGTCGTGATCCAGGCCTACAGCAGGGGTACCGCATCGGGGTTGGTGAAAAAGGTCAAACTCGATCCGCACCTCTTCCGCTATCTGAGCTGGTCGTGGAAAATCGGCGGCATCATGGCCAAGGGAGATGAAAAGAAAAAAACCGGGGACGATTATGCGGCGCGTGTCTACGTTATCTTTCCCGGCCGGTTTTTCTGGCAGACACGGACCATCAACTACGTTTGGGCCAATCACCTCCCCAAAGAGGAATCAATCAGCAACCCCTTTTCCTCACACACCAAAATGGTGGCCGTCGAATCCGGGCCTGCCAAGGCCGGGCAGTGGGTAATGGAGCATCGCAATATCCTGGCCGATTACCGCCGCCTGTTCGGCAATGAGCCGGGTGAGCTTGGCACTGTGGCTATCATGACCGATACCGACAATACCGGCAGTGAGGCAATCGCCTGGTACGGAGAAATCACCCTGTCAACCATCAGCCCGGATCGGCCCACTGTGCCGAGAAAACCAGCCATCCGGCCGCGCTGATCATCCGGAAACGACCATTGATTTTCCAGGCAGCCGATTTTATTCAGGCGCATGGCGGGACCCCCGCCCGCTTCAATAGCAATTACCCGCAACGCCAACAATAATTTTCAGGAAACTACCCAGGAGCGCCCCATGGCCCAGCAACCTTACTCCGTAATCTTTCCCAATACCGATGACCCGGTATTGGTCCTGGCGCTTCCTCGCAAGCAAGGCAAGATTCCCAAAAATGATTACGGTTTTATTGAAATGTACTGTACCGACAAGGGATGCGACTGCCGCAGGGTGACTATTTTCGTTCTTAACAAGAAAATGGAAACCAAGGCGGTCATCAGCATGGGTTTTGACCCGGATGAGCCATATGCCGGTCCTTTCCTGGATGATATTCACGAGCAGTCTCCCTATGCGCATGAAATTTTGCAGCTTTTTGTGACTATGATTAATGAACAGCCAGAAAACCTGGAAATGATGCATCGTCACTACCGGGAGGTGCGCAAAAAAGTTGAAGGCAAGGCGTATAGGGGCAAGGCTTTTCCCAAACCGGGAACGGTTGTCCGCACGATAAAAGAACCGCCTCCACTTGAAGATTCATTCAACGAGCTTCTGACGGCAGCAGCCACTTCCGGTAAAAAGCCGGAATCCGCTCTCCGCAAAGGCCGCCCCGACAAAGGCAAAAAGAAGGGGCTTGCTTCATTTGTGAAACATTTCCACAGTATTCAGCAAGGCGAGAAGTATGCGGATCACTCCGAACTGCTGCATGAGCTTCGCCGCTATCTGCTGGACAATAACGGTTTTGCCGATGAATTCGCCTTACTGCTGGTCGAGATATGCACAACATCTCCTGATGACGTTATGGATGCTGCATTGCGAATGCTGTTCGATACGCTGGAAATCCTGAGGGTCGAACAGGAACGCAAACGTTCCGGTTCGGTGGAACGGATGGAACAACTTCAGACAGCGCTGGCCAAGCATGTTTTTCTCGACCACGGCGATGCCGATCTTTGCGCGTCGGTATCCCATATCCTGCTGCAGAGCAGAGTCGAACTGCTGCCGGTATTGCATGACGCCAACAGCCGCAGGCTTATGATGGTGGCGGAAAATGCAGACAAGGCGGGCATGCCTGTCGAGAGCACGCTGGAAGGGCTGTTCGAGAGCATTCGGGAGATGGCCGGCGATTCCCCCTTTGAAGCCATGGAGGGGCTGCTCCAGTTGCTGGCGCTCAGCCCCGCAGACATGCAGGCGCCTTTGTTCTCGGAAATGCTGGATGCCGAAAGCCCTTTGATTCGCGATACATCGGCCTTGATGATCCTGCATCCCTCTCCTGATGTCCGGCTGGCCGTATCCGCACACCTGGCCGATCAAGCTGGAAATATCACGCCCGAAACCCTGCGCCGCCTGATTATCAGCCGCAACTGGTTCCCGGAAGAGATTCGGGCTAACATCGACAGGGCTATCGCCACTGCCCGGCGGAGTCGCATCGAATGCGCCCCGCTTCCCAGGAGTCTTGCCACGAAAGTCTATGCCTCTCCTGTCGACGGTGCGGCTGCCCAGTCATTTCAGGTTATCGTGCCCGACGGCAAGGGGCATATGAGTTGTTCCGTTCTGCTCAAGCGCGGCGAGGGCGTGGCTGACGCCTTTGTCATTCCGCTTGACAACAAGCGAGAACTGAACCAATTCATGTCCATGATGAATCAGGAAGGGGCCTTTATCGAATCATCGGCCGATTATCTCGACCAACGGATCTGTCATGCCCTCGCCGAGGGAGTCAGCCTGGGAAAAGCACCCAATTGCCAGTTTATGCTGGTTGCCGAAATATTGGGAAAAGATCAGTGGAAAGCCGTGCCGTTCGATCCGCAGCGGGAGCTTGAGGCGCTGCAGATGGAACTGGAAACCAAAACGCCGGAATTACTTGCGGAAAAATCGCGCAACAAATCATTGCTAAGTTCAAGTAACTGGTGCAGCCAACACACCTTTGCCCATTCCTGGTTCGAAGATGATGCGGATGTCGACCATGTAATCAGGACGGCCCTCAAAAAAAAGGGCGTTAAAAAACATGCCGGTGAACTGGATGCCATTGATGCCATTTTCAACGAAATTCTGGAGAAGCGCCGTTCGGTCTGGATTGATCGCCTGACACTCTGCACCCTCTGGCTCAAATCATCCCATAAGTCCCCCATTCCCTGGCAGCAAATGTTTCACGTAACCCAGGCCATTGCCGACAACGATCTGAAGCTTGACCAGATTCCGCTGATGGAAAATGTAGCCGGCCACAGCCTGGGCGCCTATCTGGCGCGTGAAGCGGAAAACCGGCGCTGATGCTGCCAAACATTTAAATTTAAAAGTTCTTTCCGGAGGAATTCCACACTATGACAACACCTGACCTGAGATGGAACACCGCCCTGCTCTACCCTGCCCCGGACTCTGCCGAACTTGAAGCAGACCTGGGATCGTTCGACGCCCTGGCTGCCGATTTTCGCGGCCGCTATTTCGAAAAACTCGCTCAACTCGACGCAAAGGCGCTGCTGAAGGCCGTGCGCGAATACGAGGCCATGCAAGTGGTCATGGCAAAACCGTTCTGTTACGCCCATCTGCTGTTTGCGGCTGATTCGTCCAATGAAACAGCCCTATCCCTGTCCCAGCGCTGTTCTGAGCTGGGTAACCGCCTCTCCCAGCAATTGCTGTTCTTTGACCTGGAATTGATGAATCTTGAGGATGGTCTGTTCGAGGAACTCTGCGCTCTCCCCGATGCAGCCACGTATGTGCATTTTCTCCGCGGCATCCGCAAGTTCCACCCCTTCACCCTGAAGGAAAACGAGGAGCGTCTGCTGACGCGCAAGAATCTGACCGGAATCAGCGCTTTTACCAAGCTGTTCGACGAATTGTCCGCATCCCTGCGCTACCGCATGGAACTGGACGGCGAGGAGCGGGAATTCACCGGCGAAGAGCTGTTGTCAATGCTACACCACAATAACGGCGATGTCCGTTTCCTGGCCATGACGACGTTTCTGGAAAAGCATAGCGAGCACGGCATTGTTTTCAATTCGGTATTCAACAACATGGCACTGGATCACGGCCAGGAGATGGAACTGCGCGGTTACAAGACTCCGATCCAGCCAACCAATATCGGCAACGAAATCCCGGATGAGGCGGTTGAACACCTCATGGCAACGACTGAAGCCAATTACGGTCTGGCCCAGGAGTATTTCCGCCTGAAAGCCGGGTTGCTGGGCATGGACAAGATCCGCAATTGCGACGTATATGCCCCGGTGATCGAATCGAAGAAAACGTACGGGTTTGATGAGGCCCGCGACATGGTGGTTGCCTCCTATGCGGCATACGATCCTGACTTCGGCCGCATTGTGGGTGATTTTTTCACCGAGCGGCGCGTGGATGTCATGCCGCGCCCCGGCAAATCCGGCGGGGCCTTTGCCATGGGCATATCCCCCAAGACACCTCCTTTTCTGCTGCTGAACTACACCGGCACCCTGCGCGATCTGGCAACCATTGCCCACGAAGCAGGCCACGGCCTGCACTTTATCCTTTCCCAGAAGCAGGGCATGCTCAACTACCACGCCCCCCTGCCCCTGGCGGAAACTGCCTCGGTTTTCGGCGAAATGTTGTTGACTCGCAGACTACTGGATAACGAAAGCGATCCGCTGGTGCGCAAATCCCTGCTCTGCGCCAAGATCGAGGACATTATCGCCACCACGTTCCGCCAAACAGTATTGACCCGCTTCGAGTTGCGTCTGCACAACGAACGCACCAAAGGTCTGCTCTCCAACGACCGGGTGGCGGAAATCTGGCTTGAGGAAAACGCCAGGCTTTTCGGCGATGCCGTGGAAATGATCCCGGCTTATCGCTGGGGGTGGAGCTATATCAGCCACTTCATCCACAGCCGTTTCTACTGTTATTCCTACACCTTTGCCGAGTTACTGGTACTGGCGCTGTTCCAGAAGTACCGCGAGGACGGCGATAGCTTCAAACCGGGCTACCGCAACCTGCTGGAATCGGGAGGAGCGCTATCACCGGCCGACACGGCCAAGCTGGCAGGCATCGATATTACCGAAGGGAATTTCTGGCAAAAAGGTTATGATTTTCTGGGTGGTTTAATCGGAGAGCTTAAAGCGATTATCTAGGTTTTAATCGTGGTGATTCAAACCAAAACCGGGTCGTTTCCTATGAGAAGCGACCCGGTTTTGTTATGCGTGTCTATCATTCAACCATAATCGAGGCTCTTGCAAAAGTCAAAAACGTTCCC
>MTLD01001321.1_pt1 | contig 39386 bp, 36 predicted proteins | sample 1982471 | NCBI WGS metagenome assembly MTLD01 (sample SAMN05712604, study PRJNA340218) | biofilm metagenome | isolation source: sample SPM anode biofilm adapted to -50 mV | place: USA | collected 2012-02-03 | reverse complement strand
AGTGACGAGAATGTGCTGGAAAAAGCGAGAGCGTTGCTGGCTTAATATTTGCCTATAAAACAAAGCCACCGCGTGGTGGCTTTGTTCTTTTCAACGACTAACTGTTTGCCTCAACAGCTAACTATCCCCCGCTCCACAACAAGATCACCAGCAATTGCGGCGAGATAATACGCAGGAACATCACCATCGGATAAACCGTGGCATACGATAAAGCAGCCGCATCACTGGTCGGATGCATCGCATTAGCAAATGCCAGAGCAGGCGGATCGGTCATTGATCCCGCCAACATACCGCACAGTGATAAATAATTAATCTTTCCGAAGACCCGTGCCAGAAATCCGACTACCAGCAATGGTAACAACGTAATGATCGCACCACAGGCCATCCACAACAGGCCATCGCCATCCACCAGCGTGGAAACAAATTCACCACCTGATTTCAGCCCCACCACTGACAGGAACAGCACAATGCCTATCTCACGCAGTGCCAGGTTAGCGCTGGGCGGCATAAACCAATATAACTTACCGATACTGCCGATACGTGACAGGATCAGCGCAACCACCAGCGGCCCTCCCGCCAGACCCAGTTTCAAGGCAGCAGAAAATCCGGGAATGTAAAACGGGATCGAACCCACGATCACGCCTAACCCGATCCCTAAAAATACCGGCAACATTTGCACCTGCTGCAGCTTATGCTGTGCATTTCCCACCAGACCAGCCACTGCTTCAATCGCTTCCGGCCTTCCCACCAGATTCAGAATATCCCCAAACTGCAGACTGGAGCTGCTATTCGGTACCAGTTCCACCCCGGCACGATTTAAGCGGGATACCACCACATCAAATTTACTTTTTAACTCCAGCTCACCAATGGTTTTACCCAGCACTTTCTCATTCGTCACCACGACACGTTCAACCCGCATATCGGTACCCTGCGTGGAGAGCGAGGTTGCGACTTCTTCACCAATCACCAGCCGGACTTTTCTCAGCGCTTTTTTATCCCCGACGAGATGCAGTAAATCCCCCAGCTGAACAACCGTATCCGGTTTCGGCACCATCAGTTCATCACCGCGTTTGAGACGGGAACAAACCACTTCACCTTCTTCCAGATCCGGAATTTCCTGCATGGCTAACCCCTGCAGATTGACATTACGAACCTCAACATTCATTGTCTGCAGATTCGACCGGCCTACACCTGACTGCTGCTGATATAACCGGTTTTCACTTTCCACATGAATTCTGAAAACCAGCTTGATCAACCACATAGACAGCAAAATACCGCAAATACCAAACGGATAAGCAACGGCATAACTCAGCGTCATGACATTTGAATCGACTCCCAACTCTGAGAGCATTAACTGACCCGCCCCCAGTGATGGCGTATTCGTCACCGCACCGGCATAAGTACCCAGAATAACCGGCAACGGAATACCCAATACTTTATGCAACACCACAGCAACAATGCAGCCCAGAACAACCAACAGAGCAGCAAACAAATTCAGCTTAATACCCGATGTCCGCAATGAAGCAAAAAAACCGGGGCCGACCTGAATACCAATGGTATAAACAAATAAAATCAGTCCGAATTCACGAATAAATTCAAGCGTATGCAGATTAACTTCCAGACCATACAGCTTGGCAAAATGACCTATTGCGATCCCGCCAAACAGTACACCACCGATCCCCAGACCAACGCCATAAATCCGCCAGTTACCAATCCATAAACCGACTATGGCTACCAACGATAAAATACAGATGGCTAACGCTATCTCGCTCATGCTAAAGGTCCCCTGATATATACATCGGCATCCTTTTCAAGCCCAGAACCTCTGATCTAAGCCAGAATTCGTCTCACATCATCATCAATACGTTAATGTTAGAAATGATCCTGTGTTCCATTTGGCAAAATCAGCAAATTTCCTCAGAAATGCGAAGGGTATCGCCAAAAGAGTTCTAAACTTAACGTTAAAAGAAAGTTTGACCGTTCATCACATGAGGGATGCAGGATGAAATCAATGACATGGATCCTGCTGAGCAGCCTGCTGGCAAGCTCAGCCGTTCAAGCTAACGACAGCTTCGGCGCTGAATTCAGTCATTTTGCCGGCCATACAGCATTGGCAGGTGCATCTACATATGTGGTGGATAAATTCTGGCCGGAGGTTGAAGAGCCCGCCTGGGTAGGTTTCACAATCAGCACATCCGTCGCTTTTGCAGGTGAAACTTACGATTACACTAACGGACATGGTTTTTCGCTATTGGATGCCGCCGTTGGTACGCTTGGCGCCGCGGTCGGTTCATATGCCACCGATAAGTGGTATGTCGCACCGAAAATGAATACGCTGAATGGCGATAAAACCTATGGAATGGTGGTAATCTACAAATTCTGACCGGCAATTAATGGTGGCAGTGCAACATGAGTGAAGCCAACCATCAGGAACAACTGGAACTATTCCCTATTCCCAGCCCTTGTATTGGTTATTGTCAGACTGACAATAAAGGCTATTGCATTGGCTGTCTGCGTTCCCGCGAAGAGCGTTTTAACTGGCTGAAATTCACCCCGGCACAACAACGCGAAATAATCCGCCTTTGCAAGCAACGCAAATACCGCCGTTTACTGGCGGCACAAAAACAAATGGCAGCACCGGACACTGGAATCTCCCCGACACTGCCATTATTTGATGACGAATAATATCAATGCCCGACCTCACACATCGATCCGGCATGTTCAGTTTTCAGAACATGATCTCTGGTGATTGCGATGAGGCGCAGCCCGATTTCATCAAACCCGGGCCGTAAATGATTCTCTTCGCACATGCAGGCTGACTTCAAATCGTTGAGAAGATAAAGCGCGCTCTGCGCCATGTCGGATGCAATACATCGCTCAATCAACTCCTCCAGTATGCAACCAAACGCCCTTACTTCCAGCTTTTGCAGCCCATCGGCAATTGTTCGATCATCCGTTGCATAGAATGACCAATTTCCTGAGGTAAAACTTCTATCTCGTTATCCGTCAGCGTTAACCAACGCAGTTTTGCGGGTAGTGATTTAGCCGGAACATGGCGGATCTTATTCGCTTTAAAACCAATCATGCTCAACTCAGAACAACGTCCTAAAACTTCCGGTAGTTCAATAAATTGATTATAAGAGCAAAAGATAATCCGCAATTTATGCAATCGGTAAAGATCATCCGGTAATTCAGATAAAGCATTACCCGACAGATCGAGGATCTCCAGCGTATCCGCCAGATCAAATATTTCAGGCGGGAGATGCGTTAATCCACAAGATAATTTCAGACGCTGGACACCGGATAATTCCCCTGACCGGAGCTGGTCGATTGTTTGCATCACACAACCTCTTACGATATTCAGACATGCCATGTTAATTTTAACAGCCATGCACTACTCACTTAAACCGGTATAACGCCATCATGGCTTCAAAATGTGCAGGCAAACGATGATAGATCTCGACAGCCAGTGCTCCTCCTCTTGTCAAGGGGGAGGCTGGGAGGGGGTAATTCTTACAATCCCCACCCTCCCCTGATTCAGGGAGGGAATTTTGATGGAGATAGCAATTGTCTGCATGGGGGGTTGCCATATCTCTGTAAATTGTCTCAGTTCAGAGCCGAATTTTCCCGTTATGAAATGGATGCCATTCGGAATCATCCATCACGACATGTTTGTAAATTAATTCAATCACAATGAATCGGATCAACGCCTGTAATTCAATATTTCCATTTTCAAATTCCCTCAATAACCGCCCGCCTTCCGTAAGCAGTTGCTGATGCTGGTTCTGATGCCCTGAGAGTTGAGGGTACTTTATCTTTTCAAGCACTGACTCTTCGTGTTTAAAATGCGCATCCAGATGTTTAAAAAGATGATCCAATTGATGACGTAACTGCACAGACTCACCCGGATGTGACAATTCTTTCAACAGTTGGTTAGCCAGCAGAAATATATTTTTGTGTTCTTTATCAATGCCAGAATGCCCACTCAGGAATTCATCTTTCCAGTTCAGTCTGAGTGCGTTGATCTCTCGGTTATCCGATAACGGGAAAAGAAAATTGATTTTGTTATTTTCATTCCGTTTTGCCTGATACATGCTTTTGTCGCTGACATGCAGTAATTCTGATGCAGATAAGCCATGATCAGGATAGACCGCAACGCCTATGCTGCAGGAGATAGCCAGCTCAATACCGGTCGCAGTGTTCAATGGTTTCTCAAGATTGGTTAATATTTTCTGGCAAATGGCCATGATCTGCTGTTCGGTCAGCAGCCCCGCCAGCAAAATAATAAATTCATCCCCACCCCAGCGGGCAACCGTATCCGATTTCCGGATACATTGCTGCAATCGTCCGGCCACTTGTTGCAGCAACCAGTCGCCGGTTTCATGACCGTATAAATCATTGACTGGTTTGAATCGGTCCAGATCAATAAATAATACCGCTAATCGCTGCTGATGCCGTTCTGCCAGCGCGATACCTTGATTCAAGCGATCTTCCAACAAAAACCGGTTCGGTAAATTTGTTAGTTGATCATGCTGGGCAATGAATTTGATTCTCTGCTCACTTTTTACTCGCTGCGTCACATCACTGATAAAATTCAGCACAGCCGGCTCACCATCCCAATCGATGATGGTTCCACTCACCTCACAGATAAGCTGAACGCCAGAATGATGTTGCAGCCTGATGGTATATCGCTGCTCGCTATTAACGCCCTTTAAGCGATCCTGATGGTGTTTGATCCCTTCTTCGAAATCTTCCGCCGCAATCAGCTGATCCAGCCCCATCATTTTGATCTGATTGGCCGGATATCCGAGCATTTGTTCCATACTCGGATTATTAAACACAATTTTTTGATGCTGAATAACGACAATCCCTTCCTGCGCAGTTTCAATCAGTTTGCGGTAACGTTCTTTTGTTTGATCCAGCAAAACTTGATACTTAATACGCTCTGTCAGCTCTTTGTTTAACTCAGCCTGTGAATTAGCCAGCTTTTTATTGAGCAACTCTAATTGTCTTACCCACAGTAGTATCAGCGTCAACAAAGTGAGACTTCCGCCTACAATTCCTGATATCAGACCGTAGTTCATTTTATTAACAATGATGGGGATGTATTTGTTGATGACCTGCCTGATCTCATCATCGGTCAAAGACGCGACACCAGCATCAAGCCGATCTCTCAGGTCAGGTTTGGTTTTGATAACGCCAATCCGTAATAAATTCTCATATCCCGGCATCTCGCCAGCAATTCTGAGGTTAAACCAGCCATCATGCGTAATGGTATATTGCGCCATTAATTTTGACCGCAGGGTAACGTCTGCCTCCCGATTTTCGACCATCCTGAAGGCCTCTTTTTCTGATGCCACATGAACAATCCGGATCTTCGGGTAATCTGTTTTTAATTTCTCTTCAACAGCAGTACCTTCCGGCAGCACCAGCACTTTATTGGTGAGTTCATCCCGCTCAGAAATATCAGACGAGTCATTGCGGGTAATCAGGGCATTCGGGTCTATCAGATATGGCGAGGTGAATAAGAGCCATTTTTCCCGCTCCGGTGTCTTATTCAATAACGACAGCAAATCACACTTTCCCTGCCTGGCGTATAACAGGCTTTCTTCCCAATCTCTGGTTTTAACTACCTGAAGATCAACATGACTGCGCTCAGCAGCCAAGCGGATCAGATCAGCCGCGATCCCGACATGTCCACCGCTTGCATTCAACGCTTCGAAAGGATACCAGTCAGGATCAACACACAATTTGGCTGTAATATGAACCGGCGAAGCAGCATGAGCCATTTGCGGAAAAAATAAGGCGCTCAGCAGAAATAAAATGAGTGGATAAGTTTTTGTGTTTTTAAACCAAACATTCCGCCACCTATCCATTATTGCTTCCATGTAATGCCTGTTGATTATTCAGATATTTTTATCAGAAACATGCCCATATAACTATCGGGAACATTCAACGAAGTGAGCCATTTGTCGGTATACTCACCAAAAGTCAGCTGAAAAGTTCTATACCGTCAAAAATACCGTCTCCGGATCGAAGCTGCACATGGTCACCTGTAGACAACCAGAAACAAAAAAGCCCCTAAAATTAGGGGCTTAGATTCAATCAATAGATGCCTGTAGACATCAGGAAACAGCTATTTACTATTCCCACTCGATCGTTGCTGGCGGCTTACCGGAAATATCGTAAACTACGCGGCTGATGCCGTTGATTTCATTGATAATTCTGTTAGAAACATGACCCAGGAAGTCATAAGGCAGATGTGCCCAATGCGCAGTCATGAAATCGATAGTTTCTACCGCACGCAGTGAAACAACCCAGTCATATTTACGGCCATCACCCATTACGCCAACAGAACGAACCGGCAGGAACACAGTGAATGCCTGGCTTACTTTGTTGTACAGATCGGCGTTATGCAGTTCTTCAATGAAGATCGCATCCGCACGACGCAGCAGATCGCAATACTCTTTCTTCACTTCACCCAGCACACGAACACCTAAACCCGGGCCAGGGAACGGATGACGGTACAGCATGTTGTACGGCAGACCCAGTTCCAGACCTACGCGGCGGACTTCATCTTTGAACAGCTCACGCAATGGTTCAACCAGGCCCATTTTCATATCGTCAGGCAAACCGCCCACGTTATGATGTGACTTGATTACGTGCGCTTTACCAGTCTTGGATGCAGCTGATTCGATCACGTCCGGATAGATAGTGCCCTGCGCCAGCCATTTTGCATTTTTCAGTTTTTTCGATTCATCATCGAAAACTTCAACAAACACACGGCCGATCGCTTTACGTTTCAGTTCAGGATCATCAATGCCTTTCAATGCAGAAAGGAAACGCTCTTCCGCATCCACCTTGATAATGTTCAGGCCAAAATGATCGCCGAACATCTCCATTACCTGCTGACCTTCGTTCAGACGTAGCAAACCATTATCCACGAACACACAGGTCAGTTTCTTACCAATCGCACGATGGATCAGCATAGCAACAACGGAAGAATCTACACCACCGGACAGGCCCAGAATCACTTCATCGTCACCAACCTGCTCTTTGATGCGAGCAACCGCGTCTTCGATGATGGTAGCTGGCGTCCACAGAGCTTCACACTGACAGATCTCTTTGACAAAGCGTTCCAGCATGCGGGCGCCTTGTACAGTGTGAGTTACTTCAGGATGGAACTGCACGCCATAGAAACGTTTGGCTTCATTAGCCATTGCCGCATGCGGGCAAGTTGGTGTTACAGCAATAGTGACAAAATCAGCGGGAATTTCCACGACCTTATCACCATGGCTCATCCACACATCCAGTTCAGGACGACCATCTTCTGTGATCGCATCTTCAATGTTGTGGAACAGTTCGCAGTCTTTTACCAGCTTAACTTTTGCGTAACCAAATTCACGCTTGTCAGAACTTTCTACTTTGCCGCCCAGCTGTTCAGCCATGGTCTGCATGCCATAGCACACACCCAGCACAGGTACACCAGCATTAAATACATATTCCGGAGCGCGCGGGCTGTCAGATTCCGTTACCGACTCAGGGCCGCCTGACAGAATGATCCCATCCGGATTGAATTCACGGATCTGCTCTTCAGTAACATCCCACGCCCACAGTTCACAATACACACCAATTTCACGCACACGACGTGCAATCAGCTGGGTATATTGCGATCCGAAGTCCAGGATCAGAATACGATGTTTATGAATATTTTTGCTCATGGTCGTCCTAATCATCATTAAGGAGTGGCCAATACGAAAACGCCTGTTCTCGTATGAAATAAATCAGGGCGCTGTGCGCCCTGACTGTTTGTCAATTTAGCCCATGCGATAGTTCGGGGCTTCTTTCGTAATCGTCACATCATGGACGTGGGATTCCTGGATCCCTGCACCACTGATCTTCACGAATTCTGCCTTGGTACGCAAGTCTTCTATTGTAGCACTACCTGTGAGGCCCATGGCAGAGCGCAGACCGCCCATTTGCTGATGAATGATCTCTTTTAACCAGCCTTTGTATGGAACACGGCCTTCGATACCTTCAGGAACCAGCTTGTCAGCCGCATTATCAGACTGGAAGTAACGGTCAGAAGAACCTTTAGACATCGCACCCAGTGAACCCATACCACGGTAGGATTTGAATGAACGGCCCTGATACAGTTCGATTTCACCCGGAGATTCTTCGGTACCGGCGAACATGGAACCAACCATAACCAGACTTGCACCCGCTGCGATTGACTTGGCAATATCGCCAGAGAAGCGGATACCCCCGTCTGCAATTACCGGAATACCGGTACCTTCCAGAGCGCCTGCAGCATCAGAAATCGCAGTAATTTGTGGTACACCACAACCGGTTACGATACGGGTAGTACAGATAGAACCCGGGCCGATACCCACTTTAACCGCACTGACACCAGCTTCAACCAGCGCTTCAGCACCTTTTGCAGTCGCAACGTTACCGCCAACGATCTGCAGGTTCGGATATTCTTTACGGGTTTCGCGGATACGATCCAGAACGCCTTGTGAATGACCATGAGAAGAGTCAATCAGCAGAACGTCAACACCAGCAGCTACCAGAGCAGCCACACGATCTTCGTTACCCGCACCGGCACCAACTGCCGCACCAACACGCAGACGACCCAGCGCATCTTTACAAGCATAAGGCTTGCTTTCCGCTTTCTGGAAGTCTTTAACGGTGATCATTCCGGTCAGTTTGAAATCATCGTTTACGATCAGTACTTTCTCGATGCGGTGTTTCTGCATCAGAGCCTGGACCACTTCACGGGATGCATTTTCATGCACAGTCACCAGGCGTGATTTCGGAGTCATCACTTCATGCACTTTCATGCTCAGGTCGGTCACGAAACGTACGTCACGACCAGTGATAATACCAACCAGAGAACCGTCAGTATCAACAACCGGGAAACCACCGAAACCGCTGCGGAAAGTCAGCTCTTTAATCTGAGCAATTGTCATGTCAGGGAACACAGTAACCGGATCAGTTACGATACCGCTTTCGAACTTTTTAACGCGGCGAACTTTGTCCGCCTGCTGTTCGATAGACATGTTTTTATGGATGAAACCGATACCACCTTCCTGAGCCAGTGCAATCGCTAAACGAGCACCAGTTACGGTATCCATTGCAGCGGAAGCCATAGGAATGTTCAGCACGATATCTTTTGTCAGATGAGTGCGCAGATCTGCGGTATTAGGAAGAACGATTGAATGAGCAGGGACTAACAGAACATCGTCAAAAGTCAGTGCTTCTTTGGCTATGCGTAACATGGCAACATCTCACCGTTAATTAATGAAAGGGGGTGGGTAAAATATTGCAGCGAGATTTTAGGCACTTCATTGGGGTTGGTAAAGCAATTTTGCGTTTTAAATCACAATTTTTTTTACCACTGTTGCAGGTCGTTGTTATTATTAGCCTCTGTTCCAGTGAATCAAGAGCTTTCCAGTGGCTATATCTCAACCAGTAATCTATACCGTCAGCCGGCTAAATAATGTGGTTCGTCTCCTTTTGGAACAGGAAATGGGCCTGGTCTGGCTGACCGCAGAAATCTCCAATCTGGTACAGCACAGTTCAGGACACTGGTACTTCACTCTGAAAGATCAGCAGGCCCAGATCCGGGCTGCCATGTTTAAAGGACAAAACCGTCGCGTCAGTTTCCGCCCGCAAAATGGCCAGCAAATACTCGTTAAGGGACAACTCTCGCTCTATGAAGCCCGTGGCGATTACCAGCTGATCGTAGAGAAAATGCAGCCAGCCGGTGACGGTCTGCTGCAGATGAAACTGGAAGCCTTAAAAGCCCGGTTAATGGCGGAAGGTTTATTTGATCTTCGCCGTAAACGCTCACTGCCTCCTCAACCAAAACAGATTGGCATCATCACCTCCCCGACCGGGGCAGCCATTCACGATATGCTGACTATTCTGGCCCGGCGCGATCCGGCATTACCGGTGATCGTATATCCCAGCGCCGTACAGGGAGAAAGCGCTGTTCCTGCATTGCTGAGTGCGCTGGAGGCCGCATGGCGACGCAATGAATGCGATTTACTGATCATCGGTCGCGGTGGTGGCTCACTGGAAGATCTCTGGTGTTTTAATGACGAACGCGTCGTGCGGGCCATAGCAAACAGTCCGCTCCCTATTGTCAGTGCGGTCGGACATGAGACCGATGTCACGCTGGCTGATTTCGCTGCCGATTTACGGGCACCGACACCGTCAGCAGCAGCAGAATTAGTCAGCCGGGATCAACAGCAACAGCTACACCGGTTAGCGCAATACCAGCATCGTCTGCAACAGGCTATGCAATTACGGTTACAACAGCACCAAATAGCCTGGCAACAGCAGTACACCAGATTAAATACCCAAAATCCCAGATATCAGTTACAGCAGAAAATACAAAAACAAGATGAATTACAATTTCGTCTGGAACGTGTAATGACACAAACGTTATTGCAGGCAAACCAGCAATGGATGACTCAGCATCAACGCCTGCAGCAGGTTTCGCCAAAACGACAGCTCCCAAATCTGCAAAAACAGCATGTTTATCTGTATCAGCGTTTATTGAATGCAATGCAGAGCAAACAGCAGGACAGCGTGCAAACGCTATCCCGGCTGAGCAGCCAGTTACATGCATTAAGTCCGCTGCAGGTGTTGGCCAGAGGCTATTCTGTCACTACCAATGCAAAAGGTGAGCTGATCCATAGCAGTCAACAGGTGGCTACCGGAGAAATGCTGAATGTTCAGCTACACCAGGGAACATTGAAGGTCAGAACTGAAGAAGTAAAATCTGAAAATTAATCTTTGGGTACCGCACGCGGGTGTCCGGCGTCATCGATAGCGACATACGTAAATACGCCTTCGGTGACGCAGTAACGCTCATAAGTTTCAGAACGTAGCAGTGGTTTGATCCAGACTTCCAAATGGACAGTCATCGAAGTTCTGCCGACGCGGGTACATTCACCGTGAACACACACCGCATCACCCACTTTGACTGGCTGATGGAAAGTCATGCCTTCAACCGCCACAGTCGCAATACGTCCCCTTGCAATTTCTGTCGCCAGCATACCGCCGGCTAAATCCATCTGAGACATAATCCAGCCACCGAAAATATCGCCATTCTGATTAGTATCTGCAGGCATCGCCTGAGTGCGGATAATCAGATCGCCTTTCGGATAGCGCTTAACGTTGCTCATTTTCAGCTCTTCTTGTAAGTGGAATGTTAAATATACTCACCAAAAGTGTCTTTGACCACACCCATACGAGTCACATAAAAGGCTGGTTTTTACAATTCCGCAGCAATTTCTGTCACTTGCCTTGGATACCCTGATCTCTTATGCCAGCACCGGAAACATGTGTTTGATACCGGCAACCATAATTTCAATGCCCAGCGACATCATGATCAACCCCATGATACGGGTCACCACGTTGATACCGGTACGCCCCATCAGACGAAACAGCAAAGGCGCAGCACGGAATATCAGCCAGGATGAGAAGCAAAAAACCACGACAACCAGACTCATGCCCAGCAACTGTTGTACAGAATTGAACTGGGATGAATAAACAATGGTCGAACTGATTGCCCCCGGCCCCGCCATCAGCGGTAATGCCAGCGGAACAACGGCAATTGACTCTTTCGCCAGCGTATCGCCTTTTTCTTCTTTGTTGTGCCGAACTTCACCCAGTTTACCTTGCAGCATTGACCAGGCGATTAACACAATCAAAGAGCCACCGGCGATACGGAAAGATGCGATCGAGATGCCAAACAGATCCAGAATCACCTGCCCAAAAAACATCGACACCCAGAGAATAACCATCACCGCAAAATTAGCGGTGGTATTCGTCCGTAAACGCTCCTGCGGTGTTTGCTGGCTAGTCAAACTCACAAATACCGGTAGCAAACCTAACGGGTTAATAATGGCGGTAAGACCAATAAAAAACTTCAGATAAACAGAAAAAGAGAGATGATCCATAGTGCGATATGAGCCTGAATATAGATGAAACAAGTATGTCAGAAAACTGTGGTTAGCGTAGCGAAAACGGCGATTCACTACTAACGATATTAATTTATAGGCCAAAAGAAATGGATTAGTTTTTTTTATCCGAACAAGAAAAAATGTCGCAAGTAACACAACCGGTGTCGTTACTAACAAAATGCTGGTCTGTCCATAAAATGGCTACATTTAAGATAAGATTAAATTCTGAAGAATGCATTATCCGAATTCCCGCCAAAGAAAAGTATGGTCTGTCCAATTAGTGAGGTAATAGCCTTATCTGACGCGGTAATTGTGATATTTTGGTTACGAAAATGTCAAAAATATCCAATTTTAATTCGCTTTTTTAATATAGCCCTGCCGGTAACAATACTTACTTAAGTCGATAACAATACTTACTTAACCAAACGAGAGAATTAATACATAATTTGTATCGCCTGCTTACACTATTGATCTGGATCAAGTTTTTACACATTACCTACTTCTATAATCGACTGCGAAAATTGTTTACTAAGTCACACTATAAATACAGCTGCTATAGTGATGTACGTGCCTTAATAAACCGTTTTTCAAACTCACTAGGAGAAATGTATGCCAGTAACCAACGTTGCTGAATTGGATGATCTGCTTGTCCGCGTTAAAAAAGCTCAACGCGAATTTGCAACTTTCAGCCAAGAACAGGTAGACAAAATCTTCCGCGCTGCTGCTTTGGCAGCAAACAATGCCCGTATTCCTCTGGCTCAGATGGCAGCAGCTGAATCAGGTATGGGTATCGTGGAAGATAAAGTGACTAAAAACCACTTTGCATCTGAGTACATTTACAACAAATACAAAGACGAAAAAACTTGTGGCATCCTGGAAGAAGACAAAACTTTCGGTACCATCACTATCGCTGAACCAATCGGTATCATCTGCGGTATCGTTCCAACTACCAACCCGACTTCTACTGCAATCTTCAAATCTCTGATTGCACTGAAAACCCGTAACGGTATCGTTTTCTCCCCGCACCCACGTGCTAAAAATTCTACTGCTGCTGCTGCACGTATCGTTCTGGATGCGGCTGTTGCTGCCGGTGCACCTGCTGACATCGTTGGCTGGATCGACACTCCATCTGTAGAAATGTCTAACTACCTGATGAAACACCAGGACATCAACCTGATCCTGGCTACTGGTGGTCCTGCGATGGTTAAAGCGGCTTACTCTTCTGGTAAACCAGCTATCGGTGTAGGTGCAGGTAACACTCCAGTTGTTATCGATGAAACTGCAGACATCAAACGTGCTGTAGCTTCTATCCTGTTGTCTAAAACTTTCGACAACGGCGTAGTTTGTGCTTCTGAACAGGCTGTTATCGTAGTTGATTCAGTTTATGACGCAGTGAAAGAGCGTTTCGCTTCTCACGGCGGCTATATCCTGAACAAAGATGAAGCTGACAAAGTTCGTAAAGTACTGCTGATCAACGGTGCCCTGAACGCGGCTATCGTAGGTCAGCCAGCGACCAAAATCGCTGAACTGGCTGGCATCAAAGTTCCTGCTGACACCAAGATCCTGATCGGTGAAGGCGCGAAGATCTGCCACGAAGAAGAATTTGCTCACGAAAAACTGTCTCCATCACTGGGTATGTTCCGTGCTAAAGACTTCACTGAAGCTGTTGACTTCGCTTGCCAGATGGTTGATCTGGGCGGTATCGGTCATACTTCAGCTCTGTACACCGACCAGGACAAAAACGACGATCGCGTTCGTTACTTCGGTGACAAGATGAAGACTGCACGTATCCTGATCAATACCCCAACTTCTCACGGTGGTATCGGTGACCTGTACAACTTCAACCTGGCTCCTTCTCTGACTCTGGGTTGTGGTTCATGGGGTGGTAACTCCATCTCTGAAAACGTAGGTCCAAAACATCTGATCAACAAGAAGACAGTAGCTAAGCGAGCAGAAAATATGCTGTGGCACAAACTTCCTAAATCAATCTACTTCCGTCGCGGTTCTCTGCCAATTGCACTGACTGATCTGGAAGGCAAAAAACGCGCAATGGTTGTTACCGACAGCTTCCTGTTCAACAACGGTTATGCTGACGAACTGGTTACCATCCTGAAAGACAAAGGCATGGAAGTAGAAGTATTCTACGAAGTGGCTGCAGATCCAACTCTGACCATCGTTAAGAAAGGTGCAGAGATGATGCGCTCTTTCAAACCAGACGTGATCCTGGCGCTGGGCGGTGGTTCACCAATGGACGCTGCGAAAATCATGTGGGTTATGTACGAGCATCCAGAAACTCACTTCGAAGAACTGGCAATGCGTTTCATGGACATCCGTAAACGTATTTACAAGTTCCCTAAAATGGGTATCAAAGCTGACCTGGTATGTATCACTACTACTTCCGGTACCGGTTCTGAAGTTACTCCATTCGCGGTAGTAACCGACGACCTGAACGGTGGCGTTAAATACCCACTGGCTGACTACGAGCTGACTCCAACCATGGCTATCGTTGATGCGAACCTGGTTATGAACATGCCTAAGTCTCTGTGTGCGTTCGGTGGTGTTGACGCTGTGACTCACGCTGTTGAAGCTTACGTTTCTGTACTGGCTAACGAATACTCTGACGGTCAGGCTCTGCAAGCGCTGAAACTGCTGAAAGAATACCTGCCAAGCAGCTACGCAAACGGTTCTAAAGACCCGGTTGCTCGTGAGAAAGTACACAACGCTGCTACCATCGCTGGTATCGCGTTCGCGAACTCCTTCCTGGGCGTGTGCCACTCTATGGCTCACAAACTGGGTGCTGAGTTCCACATTCCTCACGGTCTGGCTAACGCCCTGTTGATCGCTAACGTAATCCGTTACAACGCGAACGACAACCCAACTAAACAGACTGCGTTCTCTCAATACGACCGTCCACAAGCACGTCGTCGTTATTCAGAAATCGCGGATCACCTGGGTCTGACCGCTGCTGGCGACCGTACCGGTGTTAAAGTTGAAAAACTGCTGACTTGGTTGGAAGGCCTGAAAGCTGAGCTGGACATCCCTGCATCTATCCGTGATGCTGGTGTGAACGAAGCTGCGTTCCTGGCTAAAGTTGACCAACTGGCTGTTGAAGCGTTCGATGACCAATGTACTGGTGCTAACCCACGTTTCCCATTGATCTCTGAACTGAAAACACTGCTGCTGGATTCTTACTACGGCCGTGCTTACTCAGCAGATGCTGTAGTAGTTGAAGAAGTTAAAGAAGCTAAAAAAGACGACAGCAAAAAGAAGAAATAATTTCTGATGCTATTCACCCCATCTGATGATGGGGTGATTAAGTCAAAGCTTCATAAGAAAGCCTTCATATTGAAGGCTTTTTTTATTTCTGCACGGTTGTCTGTGTTATCAGACTATTTTTTGCAATACCCCTGCTGCTGCAGATAGCCCAGCATGAATGGCCGCGCTTCCTTACTCAGAATGCTGCGGATCTGGCTCGTCCAGCTCTGATCCTTATTATTACTGTCGCGAGACGCATAATAAGAGCGCATCTCGTCATCATATTGTTCCAGCAACGCTCTATCTACCGGCTGATACTGATTTTCATATACAACCAATCCACGCGGTAATCTCGGTTTTACTTGCGGGTTCTGTGCCGGATAACCCAGACACAAGCCAAACAACGGGATTACTAACTCGGGTAAGCCAAGTAACTGACCAATTTCTGCTGGATGATTACGTACTGCGCCAATATATACACCTCCCAGGCCAAGCGACTCTGCTGCCACTAACGCATTTTGTCCCATCATGGCTGCATCAGTCGCCCCGATTAATAACTGTTCAACAAAGCCTGTTTTTGCTTCCGGAACAATCTGGACATGGCGATTAAAATCGGCACAGAAAAGTAAGAATTCTGCTGCACTGGCAATATAGGACTGGTCAGCAGCCAGATGCATGATCTGCTCACGCAAGGCTTTATCAGTAATGCGGATAATAGATACTGCCTGCAGAAAACTGGAACTTGGCGCCTGCTGTGCTGCGGCCAGGATTGCATCTAACTGTTCAGAGGATACAGGCTGCTCAGTATAAGCCCTGATAGAACGATGACCTTTGATTTGATCTATAAATGATTTCACACATATCTCCTTCAATCATTAGCAATGCAAGAATAGGCAATCTCTCCTTTGTCTTATATTACCGGAGATATAAATATCAGTTAAACCGAATAATCACTTCGTTTTTTCCTGCTAACCGCGATAACATCAGACTGCTAGACTCTGCGGCGCTTTAATTATTTTATTGATCACTTTTACTGGATAACACTATGTTTGAATGGATGGTCGATCCTTCAGCGTGGGTAGCTCTGGCTACCTTAACACTGCTGGAAATCGTATTAGGTATAGATAACATCATTTTTATTTCCATTCTGGTCGCCAAACTGCCTCCGGAACAACGCCAGCGTGGCCGAGTCTTTGGTCTGGCAGGAGCAATGGGAACACGTATTCTGTTATTGCTCTCTCTGGCCTGGGTGATGCGTCTGACGAACCCTCTGTTTACTGTTATGGAGGAAGCGATTTCCGGACGCGATTTGATCCTGATTATCGGTGGTCTGTTCCTGATCTGGAAAAGTACCCACGAAATACACTCCAGTATGGAAGGCAGTACTGAAGAGCATCATGAAAACAAGAAAAAGGTTAGCTTTCTGTCCACACTAGTCCAGATTGCCATTCTGGATATCGTATTCAGCCTTGATTCTGTGATCACTGCGGTCGGGATGGCTGATCATGTGCCTGTGATGGTGCTGGCTATCGTGATTGCCGTAGGCATCATGATGTTTGCAGCAAAACCTATCGGCGATTTTGTCGATAACAATCCTACGCTGAAAATACTGGCTTTGGCATTTTTGATCATGGTTGGTATGGCTCTGATTGCGGAAGGTTTCGATCTGCATATCTCGAAAGGCTACATCTACACCGCCATGGCGTTCTCACTGATTGTTGAAATGCTCAATATCAAAATGCGCAAAGGCATAGGAAAGCCAATTCATCTGCATAAAGCGTTTGAAGAAGAGAATCAATAATACTGTTCTTCAAGTAATGTTCTCACCACCTCTTCAAGAGGTGGTTTACAGATGAAAACAAAAAGACCGCCAATTTGGCGGTCTTTTCAGTTCAGGAATACCGTAATCGCTTATTTAAGCTTTGGCGTTTCAGTTACCACATCAAAATTTTGTGCACGATGGCGAAGCAGATGATCCATCAGCACCAGAGCCAGCATTGCTTCAGCAATAGGAACAGCACGAATGCCGACACACGGATCATGACGGCCACGCGTCACCATCTCAGCCGGATTGCCCTGCTTATCTATTGTTTCTCCCGGCACCATGATGCTGGATGTCGGTTTTAGCGCCAGACCAACCACGATATCCTGGCCACTGGAAATGCCGCCCAGGATGCCACCAGCATGATTACTCTGGAAACCTTCCGGACGCATAGGATCCCGGTGTTCAGAGCCATGTTGCTCAACAACAGCAAAACCATCGCCAACCTCTACACCTTTAACCGCATTAATGCCCATCATTGCATGTGCAATTTCAGCATCCAGACGATCAAAAACCGGTTCACCTAAACCAACAGGAACACCGGTCGCAATTACTTTTAATTTAGCGCCGATAGAATCGCCCTGCTTCTTCAGATCCCGCATATAGGCATCAAGCTCATCCAGTTTGTCCGGATCAGCAAAAAAGAACGGATTATTTTCGATAATCGATTGATCGAATCGTTCAGCCTTGATTGGTCCGAGTTGTTCCAGATAGCCAAAAATCCCAATGCCACAATGTTCTTTCAGATACTTTTTCGCAATGGCACCGGCAGCAACACGCATTGCTGTTTCACGTGCAGATGAACGACCACCACCACGATAGTCGCGGATACCATATTTCTGATGATAGGTATAATCAGCATGTCCAGGACGGAACAGATCTTTGATATCTGAATAATCTTTAGAGCGCTGATCCGTATTCTCAATCAGCAAACCAATGGAAGTCCCTGTCGTTTTCCCTTCAAACACCCCGGATAAGATTTTCACCTCATCATCTTCACGGCGTTGTGTAGTGAAACGGGATGTACCCGGTTTACGGCGATCCAGATCACCTTGTAAATCAGCTTCCGTTAATTCCATACCAGGAGGACAGCCGTCCACAATCGCCCCTAAAGCCAGCCCGTGGCTTTCACCGAAGGTTGTGACCCGAAATAATTGTCCGAAAGTATTGCCTGCCATAATGTCCCTAACTCAATGCTTGTGTGAATAACGATTGATACTGATCGAGCTGTGCTTTTGTCAGTACAAAGACGCCATCGCCACCATGTTCAAATTTAATCCATTCAAATTCGACTTCCGGAAACAGTGAAGCCAGATGCACCATACTGTTTCCTACTTCTACAACCAGTACACCATTCTCTTTCAGCAAGGCGCCTGCCTCTGCCAGAATTCTGCGTACCAGGTCTAATCCATCATTTCCTGCGGCTAATGCCATCTCAGGTTCATGATGAAACTCTTCCGGCAGATCAGACATATCTTCCACGTCTACATACGGTGGATTCGATACGATCAGATCATATTTGTCACCGGCAGGCAGCGCATTAAACAGATCGGAACAGATAGGAATAACCTGCCCCAGCATGCCATGCATCTCAATATTCATTTCACACACAGCCAGTGCATCCTCTGACAGATCCAGAGCATCCACTTCAGCAGCCGGGAAAGTATGAGCCATAGCAATCGCGATACAGCCTGAACCAGTACACAGATCCATGATCCGTGTCGGTTCATGCTGCAACCATGGCGTAAATCGCTTGTGAATAAGCTCAGCAATCGGTGAGCGCGGGATCAGGACCCGCTCATCAACGTAGAATTCCAGACCGGCAAACCAGGCCTTGTTGGTCAGATATGGAGCCGGAACCCGCTGTTCAATTCGTTGCTGGATAAGACCAGCCAAATATGATCGCTCTGTACGGGTTAAACGCGACTGACGCAGATCGCTGTCAATCACCGGAGGTAAATCTAACGCGGGTAATAACAATTGAATTGCTTCATCCCAACTATTATCAGTACCATGACCATAAAATAAACCCGCAGCATTAAACTGACTGACAGCCCAACGCAGCATATCATTGAGGGTTCTGAATTCGTCGATGACCTCATCAACATTGATATTATCCAAATGCGCCTCCGGTTGATCCGGTTGTCGCGTTAAACTGCACACTGCTGTTTAGTATATCAGGCACGACTAACCGAATTATGAGCAAAAAAAATACACTGGATGACCAGGATGTCAGCCTCTTTCGAGAGGCTATCGCAGGTGCCCGGCCAATAAAGCAGGATACCATACGTTTGCATTCTCCGGCGATCAAGCAGAAAGCACAAATCCGCGAAATTCGTGAAACGCAGCAGGCACTGCACTACTTTTCGGATGAGTATGAACCACTCCTGAACCAGGATGGGCCGGTAAAATACAGCCGCGCTGACGTTTCAACCTATGAAGTAAAAAAACTACGTCGCGGTGATTATATTCCCGACATGATGCTGGATTTACATGGACTGACACAACAGCAGGCCAAATCAGAACTGGCGGCATTAATTGAAGCCTGCCGGCGCCAGCACATCCGTTGTGCCTGTGTTATGCATGGTCATGGTAAGAATATACTGAAGCAGAGAATCCCGTTATGGCTGGCGCAACACCCTGACGTGATGGCATTTCACCAGGCACCGAAGCTCTGGGGCGGTGATGCAGCTATACTCGTGCTCATAGAGCAAAACATCTGAACAACATACTGTCTTTGCAGAAATCAGCCGGTCAGGCTGCTTTTTTTGTGATCTCTGCAATTTTACTATTTAGTTCCTGTACTGTTGCCCGATGCACCTGATCTGCTTCGGGCGGCATTACAACCTTGCCATTTTCGAATTCATAACCACCACGGCCATGAATATATAGTCGGCCACGAAAAAAAGTTCTTACATATTTGGCAATTAATGCCGGAAAGTATTTTTTGAAAATGCGCACAGTCCACCTCCGTATCGCAATTCACCCCTCTGTATTAAGTATAGTCGGGGCTGCAATACCCCATTTCAATCAGCAGGTTGATACGAATTTATAAAATTAGAGACTGTGCACAATTCAAAAATTATTAACGAAACGTATGCGGGCCTTCTAACCAGTCTAACTGGCCTTTTCCATCGTGAAGCGTCACACCAGCCATGCCCGACGTTACAAACATCGGCGGCACTGCATTAGCACACAAGTCATTAACTATATAACCAACCAAAGGTAAATGACTGATAACCAGGATATACTCATCATCAAGTGCACGTAAGTAATCAGTTACAGCTTCAACCCGCCCATAGGGTACAAGGTCCTGAATTTCTTCAACCTGAGCGGGTACAGGTAAACACGGGCGAATGGCTTCCCATGTCTGCTGCGCCCGTAAAAACGGACTTACCAGCACACGATCAAGGCGTGGTAATTCAGCGGACACCCACTCAGCCATTTTTACCGATTGTTTACGGCCTTTATCCGTTAACGGACGCAGATCATCACGTCCGGCTTCGTGAGCAGCTTCACCGTGGCGCATTACAATAATTTTCATTAAGTCAGCCTTTAATGTCCTTATTGACTAAATACTACTGCCTTCAGATCAGGGAAACAATCAACAAGTTATGAAACGGTTTGCACCTTCTTAAAATAACGGCCGATAATATAAGAATAATTATCCGATGGCAGATCTTATGCAGATATACCGAGCACCAGATGACAGATGTGATTACCGCTATATCGGGTTATCAAATGGATTACGCGTTTTATTGATTCATGATCCGGTTGCCGAGCGATCTGCTGCATCAATGGCGGTCGAATGCGGCCATTTTTCCGATCCGCCCCAGCGTCAGGGAATGGCGCACTTTTTGGAGCATATGCTGTTTCTCGGCACCGAATCATTCCCTCATCCCGGTGAATATCAGGCATTTATCGCACAGCATGGCGGCAATCATAATGCCTGGACAGGAACAGAACACTCCAATTACTTCTTTGATATATCGACTGAATTTTTCGGCACGGCGCTGCATCGCTTTTCACAATTTTTTATTAATCCGACGTTTAATGCTGAACTCGTAGAGCGTGAACGACATGCTATCGATTCTGAATACCGGCTGAAAATCAGCGATGATGTTCGTCGTAGTTATCAGGTACATAAGGAAACAGTAAATCCTGAGCATCCGTTCAGTAAATTCTCCGTCGGCAATCTGGAAACGCTGCATGAAAATCCGGGAGAATCACTGCGGGAAGAAGTAAAAGCGTTTTTTGAACAGCATTACAGTGCAGATCGAATGACGCTGGTCGTTCAGTCTGACTGGACTCTTGCTGAGCAGGAAACTGCGATACAACAATTCTTTTCTGCTGTTATCTGCCGTCCTTCACTCCCTGCCGCAACGATATCCGCGCCGTTATACCGGGAACAGGATCTCCGGCTCAGAATTCAAATCAGACCGCTCAAAGAGTTACGCCGGTTATCGGTAAGTTTCGCCCTGCCAAATGTTGATGCTTATTATCCGACCAAGCCATTAACATATATCAGCCATTTGCTGGGGTATGAAGGCAAAGGCAGTCTGTTTGGTTATATGAAACGCCAAGGCTGGATCAGCGCACTGTCAGCCGGAGGTGGTATCGGTGGCTCCAATTTCCGGGATTTTCAGGTTAATTTTTCACTCACACCCAAAGGGCTGGAGCATGAAACCTCGATCATAGAACATCTGTTCAGCTTTCTGCGCTTGCTTACTGAACAGGGTATGGATGAGTGGCGGTATGAAGAAAAAGCTACGTTGCTGAAAACAATGTATCTGGTGCAGGAACATTCCCGCCCTTTAGATAATGTCTCGCATTTGTCGATGAATCTGTTCCATTACGCGCCAGAGGATGTGATCAGAGGCGATTATCTGATGACCGGACTTGATGCTGAACAAGTCCGGGAGATGCTGCGTTTCATGACTCCGGATAATATGCGGATCACGCTGGTAGCGCCGGAAACTGAAACAGACAAGATCGCTGCCTGGTACGACACACCATACTGTGTCGAACCAATCGAAACAGCCTGGCTTAATATCTGGCGGAATGCCACATTACCCGATGCCAAACGCTACAGACTACCGGCCCCAAATTCATTTCTTCCGGATCGGTTTACTGTGCGCCCGAATGCAGAACCGCAAACGATCCCGCGCCGCTTGATCCATCGGGCCGGACTGCGGGTCTGGCATCTGCAGGATGATTCTTTTGCTACACCGAAAGCCAGTTTATTCATCGCAGTAGACAGCGAACATGCCGTACAGTCCCCCTGTCACATTGCGATGACCAGACTGATGGTCGACCTGTTGCTTGATCATCTGAATGAATTCACTTATCCCGCTGAAATTGCCGGACTGAATTACAATATTTATGCTCATCAGGGTGGTTTTACCATACAGCTCAGTGGTTTCAGCTGCCGCTTGTATCACCTGCTTGAGCTATTGCTGAAAAACCGTACCGCAGGACATTATGAACCGGAACGCTTCTATTCGATCCGGGAACAATTATTACGCCACTGGCGGAATCAGAACAAAGGCCGGCCGATAGCTCATTTATTCAGTCAGCTGACAAGTTTGCTACAACCAAATAATCCTCCGGTTGAAGCATTACTTTCCCATTTAGAGAACGTCACACCGTCTGAATTACCCCAATTCATGCGCCGTCTGTTTCAGGCGGTACATCTGGAGGTACTGGCTCATGGCGATATTCAGGAGGATGAAGTCCGCCAGATTGCCGGTCTTCTGGAGCGACAAATAACACCTAACAGCCTGCCCAGCAGAGAGACCCGTCGTCGTTTGGTCGATATCCGTAATGCCGGTACGTTGCTCTATGAATGCCCTTGTCCGCATAATGATTCAGCACTACTGCTGTATTATCAGTCACCGGAGAAAGACGCAAACAGCATTGCCTGCTATACGCTGGCCAACCACATTATGTCTTCACCTTTCTTCCACGATTTACGAACCCAGCAACAGCTTGGCTATGTCGTCGGAACAGGCAATCTCCCCCTGAACCGGCATCCGGGTCTGGTATTTTATGTTCAGTCTCCGGTAATGGCACCGGATGGCTTGCTGGCCGCGATAGAATTATTTATTGATGCCTTCCATATGCAGTTACTGGAAATGAATGAGCAAACCTGGCAAAGCAACAAACAGGGACTGATCAGTCAACTGACCGAAGCAGATGCCAATTTACGTGCCCGCAGTCAGCGGTTATGGGGAAGTATTGGCAGCCGTGATTTCTCTTTCCGCCAGAGAGAACAGGTAGCCGCAAAACTTGAACAACTTTCACGGGCGGATTTTATTCGTTTTGTCCGTTCATTAGGTTCATCTCAGGCTGACAGAGTTGTGCTTTATAGTCAGGGAGATGCACATCAGGAGGGCACCAGCGGAATTGAAGGTGTTCATATCGATTATTTGGCAGAGTTTCAGCAGACTTCAGCACAGTTTCAGTCGATCTGAGCTGTGCTGAAGTCACAGGATTCAGCGTTGAGCCTGAGAAAACAGACGGAAGAAATTCTCGCTGGTTTGTTCAGCCAGTGACTCAGCTGAAACACCTCGCAGTTCTGCAATAAATTTAGCAACATCAGCAACATAGGCTGGCTCATTCTGGTGTCCGCGATGCGGCACCGGAGCCAGATATGGCGAGTCAGTTTCAATCAGTAAACGATCAGCTGGGATCTGGCGGGTCACTTCCCTCAGTGCATCCGCATTACGGAATGTCACAATCCCGGAAATAGAAATATACATCCCCAAATCCAGTGCATCTTTGGCCATCGCCCAGTCTTCGGTGAAACAATGCAATACACCACCGACTTCACCAGCTTGTTCTTCCCGTAAAATAGCCAGAGTGTCTGCTTTAGCATCGCGGGTATGCACAATCACTGGTTTTTTCAGCTCACGGGAAACGCGGATGTGCTCGCGGAACGCATGTTGCTGCTCCGCTTTATTTTCAGTGCTGTAGTAATAATCCAGTCCGGTCTCACCAATTGCCACGACACGGGGATGTACAGCCAGCTCACGCAGCAATTCACCACTCCATGGTGATTCCAGATCCAGTGGATGCACACCACAGGAAGCAAACACATTAGGATGAGGCAATACGGAGGTTAACATGGCAGGAAAGGCTTCCAGCGTTACCGATACTGACAAGAAATGACTGACACCCCGTTGCGCGGCTTTATGTAATACATCAGCCAGATCATGATGTTTTTTGTCATAGTCGAGGCGATCAAGATGACAATGAGAGTCCACTAACACTTGTTATTCCTTGGTAAGAAGTTGATTTAACCAGTCGGCAAAAAGAATAGACGGCACAGCAGATGGCATATCCAGCAATGATTGTTTCAGTAGCAATAGCTGCTGCAAACTTTCTAATAACCGCTCAGCTGGACGCTGGGCAAGAAATGACAATAAAGCCGGATGATCCGCAAACGGTAATTGCTGCATAGCCACACCTTGCTGCAGTTTCAGGGCATCCAGCAACAACCGGCTCAACCATTCAAACGTGACCGGCATAGCTGAAACCCAGCATTTGGTCAGACTGCTGATAGTCCAGGGTTGCTGTCGATAGGCATCCAGCGCATTAATTACTGCCAGCCGCTGCTGTTCACCACCTTCATTCAGATATTCCAGCGTACGAAGCGGCGCCCCCTGATTCAGGCGCAAGAGAGCGGGTGTGATTTCCCGGCCGGGCAATTGTTGTTGCAGCCATGCCAGTGCCTGTTGTTCTTCAGCCTGCAATGTCCAGACCTGACAACGGCTGACAATCGTAGGCAACAACTTCATTGCTGATTCAGCCTGCAATATTAACAGGCTATTACCGGGCGGCTCTTCCAGCGTTTTTAATAACGCATTCTCTGCAGCTTCGGTCATCCGTTCCGCTTGCAGAATAACGGCTACCTTCCCCCGCCCCAGTTGCGGACTGTTCATCAATTGAGCTGACAGTTGGCGGATAATATCTACGCCTATGGATTTAGCATCATCGGCACCATATACATGCCAGTCAGGATGCGCCTGTTTACGGGATAACAGACAGGCATGGCACTTACCGCACGGTGTATTCTGTTGTGGCTGCTCACACAAAAACAAAGAAGCCCATTGTACGGCTAAGGCCGATTTACCTGTTCCTGCCGGTCCGGCCAGCAAAAAAGCATGAGGCAGTCGTTTGCTGGCAAAAACCTGCTGAAACCGCAGCCAGTACGGCATCAGCCATGGATACATAAAGCCTGCTCCAGTGCAGCATTTATGGCTGCTTGTACCTGATCAGGTGTCTGACTGGCGTCAATGATATATATCCTGGAGTCTTGTCTGGCTAATTCCAGATAACGGGCCCGGGTGCGTTGAAAGAAAGCCAGAGCTTCCTGTTCAATACGATCCAGTTCACCACGCTGTCTGGCCCGATGCAGGCCAATTGCAGGATCAATATCCAGATATAAAGTCAGATCCGGCGCAAAATCCCCCAATACAGCCAGCTTGATCTGACTGATCAGTGCCGGATCTATCCCCCTGCCACCGCCCTGATACGCCTGAGATGAGAGATCATGCCGGTCACCTACCACCCAGTGCCCGCTTTGCAAGGCAGGTTTAATGCGGTTTTCTACCAGCTGAACTCTGGCTGCATACATCAGCAGCAATTCAGCCTGAACAGTCAGAGGTTCATCGTGCACTTCTTTCACTATGCTACGCATTTTCTCTGCCAGCGGCGTACCACCAGGTTCACGGGTTGTCTCGACCTGAGTAATACCATGCTGACGCAACCAGGCCAGAACATAGCTAACTGCGGTGCTTTTCCCGGCACCTTCCAAACCTTCAATGACAATGAACTTGCCGCTCATTTATTGCTCCAGCACATAGCGTCTTACCGCATTATTATGTTCTGCCAAAGAAGTTGAGAACTTATGAGCTCCACCACCCTTAGCCACAAAATAGAGATAATTAGTTTTATCCGGATGTAATGCCGCTTTGATGGCTGCTTTCCCCGGCATCGCAATCGGTGTAGGAGGCAACCCGTCAATCACATAGGTGTTATACGGATTGTCGTCTTCCAGATCCCGGCGACGGATATTCCCGTCATAACGATCCTTAACACCGTAAATAACGGTCGGATCCGTCTGCAGTTTCATTTTCTTGTTTAAACGGTTCACAAAGACAGATGCGATACGAGGACGTTCATCCACTTTGCCTGTCTCTTTCTCAATAATGGAAGCCATGATCAGTGCTTCATAAGGTGAGCTATAGGGGACTGATTTATCCCTGCTTTTCCAGCTTTTTTCCAGATAGCTTTTCATCTCATTATGCGCCCGGCGCAAAATATCCCGGCTGGTTGAGCCAACAGTATAAGAATAAGTTTCAGGCAGAAACCAGCCTTCTATATTTTCCTGCTCTATATTGAATTCACTGCGCAGGCTGTTGAGATCATCAGGCGTTAATGGTTGTTCCAGATACGGCGATTTACCGAGCGCAGACAACCAGTCCTCAATACGTTGACCTTCTATCAGCGTGACAGAGAAAACAGCTTCCTTACCGCTGACAAACACCAAAAGTGCATGTTTAACATTCCAGCCCTTTTCAATTTTATAAGTACCGGCTTTGATTTGACTGAGTTCAGGATGCAATTTTAACCAGACGACAGACCAGAATGGTGAAACAGGTTCAGCCGCTAATTCCACCAGCACATCTTTCGCTTTAGCGCCTTTCGCCACGGTATAAAGCCGGGAATTTCCTTTCAGCAACACAGAATCAAGTTGCTGCCAGTTCCAGGAGCCCCATGCAGTAAACGCACACAACGCAACAGCCACAACGGCTGTTAATATGCGTATTTTCTTAGGCCAACGCAGCCAACGCGTTTTGCAGGCGCTTAGCAAAGCGATGATCTTCATATTTGACATCTTTTATTCCTGTTACCGGTACAATCCCCATCAGTGCATTTGTCATCCAGACTTCATCTGCATCCAGCAGTATATCCAGCTCTGACGATACTGATTCAACAACATATTGCCAGTCGGCCAGTTGCTGTATAACAAAGGCGCGCATCACACCACACACCCCGGATTGTTGCAAGTCAGGCGTAAAAAAATGGTTGTTTTTTCGCCAAAACAAATTTGCCGTAACCGCTTCAACAACATTGCCCTGCCAATCAAGAACAACCGCTTCAGCTATTCCCCTGCGATCCAGTTCATCTTTCAGCAACACCTGTTCCAGGCGGTTTAACGTCTTAAGACCAGCCAGCATTGGCTGCCATCCCAAACGCTGTTCAGCAACATCTAAATCAATACCTTGCTGCTGCCAGATATGGTAATGAACCGGATAGGGATGTGAAGAAACAATGATGGTTGGCGACTGGCATCCCTGAGGACTATATCCACGACCTCCACTCCCCCGGGTAATAATTATTTTACCGCATGCTTCATCATCGCCGGCGGCTAGCTGGCAGCACTGTTCATATAACGAGTCCAGATCCGGTAATTGCAACTTAAGCCGCATACAACCTTCACGTAATCGTTGTATATGAAATTCCCATAGCTGGGGTTGATGGTTTTTCAGATGCAGAGTAGTGAACATACCGTCACCCAGTGTTAAGCCCCGATCCTGAGCTGAAACAGTAGTAACAGATGAACCATTAACCAGAAGCATAAAATGATCACAAATAAAAAGGGCCTGACAGCAGTGTATCAGGCCCTTTGAAATAATATCGAGCGTTAAACGCGTTTAAAAATCAGTGAACCGTTAGTACCACCGAAACCAAACGAGTTAGATAATGCACACTCAAAATTACCTGGTTTGGCAACATTAGCTACCAGATCCAAATCACACTCATCATCCGGATTATCCAGATTGATAGTCGGAGGAGCGATCTGATCACGCAATGCAAGAACAGTGATGATAGCTTCAATCGCGCCAGCTGCACCCAGAAGGTGACCAGTCATCGATTTGGTTGAGCTAACCATCAGATTATTGGCATGCGCGCCAAATGTGCTTTTCACTGCACGCAGTTCTGTTTTATCACCTAATGGTGTAGAAGTACCGTGTGCATTGATATAGCCAATGGCTTCCGGAGCAATACCTGCGTCACGGATCGCATTCTGCATCGCCAGTGCAGCACCGCTGCCATCTTCTGGTGGTGCAGTCATGTGATGAGCGTCACCGCTCATACCGAAACCGATCAGTTCAGCATAAATCTTAGCGCCACGCGCTTTTGCATGCTCGTATTCTTCCAGAACCACCACACCAGCACCATCGCCAAGAACAAAACCATCACGGTCTTTATCCCATGGGCGACTTGCTTTTTGTGGATCGTCATTACGGGCAGACAATGCTTTCGCAGCAGCGAAACCACCCATACCCATAGGGGTTGATGCTTTTTCTGTTCCACCAGCCACCATTGCATCTGCATCACCGTAGGCAATCATGCGAGCGGCAAAACCAATCGAGTGAGTACCAGAAGAACATGCAGTTGTAATTGCTATGTTAGGACCACGCAATTTCTTCATGATGGACAGATGACCTGCCGCCATGTTGATGATCGTGGAAGGAACAAAAAACGGGCTCAGTTTACGCGGGCCACCACCTAACAGACTGTTATGGTTTGATTCAATCAAACCCAGACCACCGATGCCAGAACCAATGGTTACACCAACGCGATGTGCATTAGCGTCAGTGATTTCAAGACCTGAGTCGGCCAGAGCCTGAATACCAGCAGCAACACCGTATTGAATGAATAAATCCATTTTACGGGCGTCTTTTTTGCTGATGCCATGTTCTTCGGGATCAAAATTCTTCACCAGACCTGCAAATTTGGTTGGGAAGTCAGTCGTATCGAAATGTTCGATGGAGGTGATACCACTTTGGCCTTTTAACAAGGTCTGCCAAGATTCTTCAGCAGTGTTACCTACGGGAGACAACATCCCCAGGCCGGTCACCACTACTCTGCGCTTTGACACAGGAAAGCCTCCGGGAGGAAAATAACGGATGTTAAAACAAGAAACAGGAGCGTTAGAACCACGCTCCTGCTGTCAGGCGATTATTCCTGATGAGAAAGGATGTAATCGATAGCAGCTTGAACAGTAGTGATCTTTTCTGCTTCTTCATCAGGGATTTCAGTATCGAACTCTTCTTCCAGCGCCATTACCAGCTCAACGGTATCGAGAGAGTCAGCACCTAAATCATCAACAAAAGATGCTGCTGATTTAACGTCTTCTTCTTTAACACCCAGTTGTTCAATGATAATTTTCTTTACGCGTTCTTCGATAGTACTCATGACCTGATTTTTCCTTTAGAAATACGCAAATGCGTGTGTTGTCGTAGTGTATTCAATTGTTCATAGTTTGCAATACTCTTGGGGGCTGTCCCTTCAGGATTTTAGAAAAATTCCTCTATTTTCCGTCCAAAACGCCACCAAACGAATCTTAAACCATGTACATACCACCATTGACATGCAAAGTCTCACCGGTGATATAAGCGGCCTCATCAGAGGCCAAAAATGCCACTGCAGAAGCAATTTCCTGAGCAGAACCCAAGCGACCAGCCGGGACCTGACTCAGAATACCGTTACGCTGTTCATCATTAAGAACATGCGTCATATCTGTTTCAATAAACCCTGGAGCAACAGCATTTACAGTGATTCCACGGGAACCCACTTCACGCGCCAGAGATTTGGTAAAACCTAACAATCCTGCTTTAGCCGCAGCATAATTTGTCTGACCAGCATTACCCATAGTACCAACAACAGAACCAATGCTGATGATGCGGCCATAACGTTTTTTCATCATGCTGCGTAATACAGCTTTAGATAAACGATATACAGATGACAGGTTGGTCTGGATGATATCATCCCACTCGTCATCCTTCATACGCATCAGCAGATTGTCACGAGTGATACCAGCATTGTTGACCAGAATGTCAACTTCACCATATTTGGCTTTGATAGCTGCAAATAATGCATCAATAGAAGCCTGCTCGGTCACATTCAATACCAATCCGGTACCGGCGTCACCCAAATATTCACTGATAGCTGCAGCACCTGATTCGCTGGTTGCAGTACCAACAACAGTCGCACCACGGCTTACAAATGTCTGTGCAATCGCTTTACCAATACCGCGAGTGGCGCCTGTTACCAGTACTACTTTACCTTGAAAATTCATTTTTATTCCTCTTACTGAACTTTGCTCAACGCATCCTGCAGACCAGCAACATCGTTAATTGCATAGCCATCTACACGTTTATCAATACGTTTCACCAGACCAGTCAATACCTTACCTGGTCCCATTTCGATCTCAAAAGTGACGTCTTCATTCGCCATTTTTTCAACTGTTTCAGTCCAGCGTACCGGGCTGTACAGCTGACGAACCAATGCATCTTTAATCGCTGCCGGATCAGTAACAGTCGCTACATCAGCATTATTGATAACCGGAATGACAGGAGCTTTAACTTCAAGGGCATCCAAAGCAACGGCCAGTTCATCCGCAGCTGGTTTCATCAATGCACAATGTGATGGCACGCTAACTGGTAAAGGAAGTGCACGTTTAGCACCAGACTCTTTCATCAGTACGTTAGCGCGTTCAACAGCTTCTTTATGACCAGCAATAACTACCTGACCAGGTGAGTTAAAGTTAACCGGAGAAACAACCTGACCTTCAGCTGCTTTTTTACAGTTAGCGGCGATAGAGTCATTATCCAGACCGATGATAGCAGCCATTGCGCCAACACCTTCCGGCACGGCACGCTGCATAGCCTGACCACGTAACTCAACCAGTTTAACTGCATCAGCAAAATTCAATGCACCAGCACATACCAGTGCAGAATATTCACCCAAGCTATGGCCTGCCATAACAGCTGGCGTAGCGCCACCCTGTGCTTGCCATAAACGCCATAAAGCAACAGAGCTGGTCAGCAATGCCGGCTGAGTTTTCCAGGTTTTATTCAGTTCTTCAGCCGGACCTTGTGTTACCAATTCAAGCAGGTCATAGCCCAATACCGCACTAGCTTCTGCAAATGTCTCTTTAATGATTGGATAAGCTTCAGCCAGTTCAGCCAGCATGCCCACGCTCTGAGAACCTTGTCCCGGAAAGGCAATTGCAAACTTACTCATTTTTATTTCCTTTATTATCAATAACGAACCAGAGCAGAACCCCAGGTGAATCCACCACCAAAGGCTTCAAGAAGTAATAATTGGCCACGTTTAATACGGCCATCACGAACACCTTCATCCAGCGCAATAGGTACTGACGCAGAAGATGTATTACCGTGACGATCCAATGTCAGGATCACCTGATCCATCGACATGCCTAATTTCTTTGCAGTTGCACTGATAATGCGCCAGTTAGCCTGATGCGGCACCAGCCAGTCCAGCTCGGATTTGTCAATGCTGTTAGCTTCCAGTGTCTGAGTCACCAGTTCGCTCAAACGGGTTACCGCTACCTTAAATACATCATTACCTTTCATATACATATAGGCTTTTTCGGTATCATCAGAACCGCGTTGTACCTGAGGTAATTTCAGTAATTCGCCATAACGGCCATCTGCGAATAAATGTGTGGACAGAATACCTTGCTGTTCTGATGCACCTAATACAACCGCACCGGCACCATCACCAAATAAAATGATTGTGCCACGGTCATTTGGTTCACACGCACGGGATAAGGTATCAGCACCAATAACCAGAATATGTTTAGCGTTTCCGGCACGAATAAACTGATCTGCCACACTGAGGGCATAGGTGAACCCGGCGCAAGCCGCTGCCAGATCAAATGCAGGAATACCGGGGCAATCAAGCATAGCCTGTAATTCACAGGCTGCTGCCGGGAACGCATTTTCAGCACTCGTAGTAGCAACGATAATCATATCCAGTTCAGCAGCGGGAATTCCTGCCGCTGACAACGCCTGTTGTGCAGCCTGAAACGACAATGAAGCAACAGTTTCATTATCGCCGGCTATACGACGTTCCCGGATACCGGTTCTTTCCACGATCCATTCATCACTGGTTTCGACCATACGCTCAAGATCAGCGTTAGTACGAACCTTTGCGGGTACATAACTACCCGTACCAAGAATTTTACTGAACATAAAGTGAATTAGCGCTCGTATGTGTGTTCTGCGATAAAGCGTTCTGAGATCCGACGCGGTAATTGTTGTTCGATCTCAGCCACTGCATGCAGAATGGCATTGGATAAAGCTCGCCGATCGGCGCGCCCATGACTTTTAATTACGATACCATTTAGCCCCAGAAGACTGGCACCATTATAGTGGTCAGGATGCATTACTGACAAAGAGGTTTGTATTTCTGCAGCCGTATTTGACTTGTTTTTTACTTTTTTAGCCTCATTAGAGACCTTTAGCTGGCTGTAAAAAAACCGGGCAATCCCTTCTGCGGTCTTCAATGCAATATTTCCGGTGAAGCCATCACAGACGATAACATCGGCCTGACCAGAAATAAGTTGATCACCTTCAAGGAAACCAATGTAGTTAAACTGCTTATCAGAAGCCAGTAATTTAGCCGTTTCCTGAACAAGTTTACTACCCTTGATAACCTCTTCTCCGACATTTAATAAGGCAATTTTCGGAGAAGAAACGGAATGAACATGCTTTGCAAGCAAATCCCCCAGGCAGGCAAATTGCCATAGCATCTCTGGGGTACAATTAACGTTGCATCCCAGATCAAGCATGACGGTGTGTCGCCCATGCAGGTTAGGTAAAGATGAACATAATGCAGGCCGTTTCAGATGCGGCAACATCGTAAGTACCCGCATCGCCATAACCATCAATGCGCCGGTATTCCCGCCACTGACACATGCCTGCGCCTGCCCGGAACTAACCAATTCCAGCATAACACGCATGGAAGAATCGGTTTTATTGCGCAAAGCAATAACAGGGCGTTCTGCCATAGATACAGATTGGGATGCATGAACTAAATGTAAACGGGGATGAGAAGAAAGCGAGTGTTGTTGAAGCAATGGAGATAGTTGGTTTTTATCACCAACAAGGAGAATATTTAGCTTTGGCAAAAGCGACAGTGCCTGCGCAGCGGCAGGCACTGTTTCAGAGGGACCGAAATCCCCCCCCATGGCGTCTAACGCTACCGTTAGAACAGACAAAAGGCAGATCCGCGTTACAGAACTTAGATTACCTTTTTGCCACGGTAGTAACCATCAGCGGTTACATGGTGACGACGATGAGTTTCACCGCTGGTTACATCAACGCTCAGCTGTGCAGCAGTCAGTGCATCGTGTGAACGACGCATACCACGACGTGAACGGGTTTTACGGTTCTGTTGTACGGCCATTGACCTTACTCCTAATTAACTTACTTGCGTTTCAAACTAGTTAGAACAGCAAACGGGTTAGGGCGCTCATCAGCAGGATTGATCTCACCCCACGTCATTTGCGCACCAGCCATTGGACATTCGTCCTCTGGGTGCATAGCCACTATCGGCATACTGAGAATTAATTCATCCTCGAGTAGCTCATTAAGATCAAACTCACCGTTTTCATCAAGCTCAACGAGCTCGTAAGATTCCGGCAGCTCATCCTCTATCGTATTTCTCAAAAGAGGAGTATACGAAAACTCAGCCTTGCAGTGATATTCAAATTCACCTGAGCAACGCTGACACTCAACGATTAATGCAACTTCTGCTGTACCCTGCAGAACTACTAAACCTTGAGCATCAGTGAAAAGACTCAGAGTGGCTTCAATATCACCAACAATTCTCTTCGAGGATTCGGCCAGACGTGGCATATGCTTAGCTTCAACAATTCCCTGATAATCAAGGCGTTTGGCAGCGCAACGTACTGGGTCGATCTTTATGGGCAGTTTCACCTTTTGCATAAGGCGGGCATGATATAGACACAACCCAAGATAGTCAAAGGAAAAACCACTATGAACACACCTGATTTAATACTGGCATCAACATCAGTCTACCGGCGGGCATTACTGGAAAAACTTGCCCTGCCCTTCCGGTGTATGGCACCTCATGTTGATGAAACACCGCTACAAGGTGAATCCGCTGAACAATTGGTGCAGCGTCTGGCATTGGAAAAGGCTAAAGCTGTTGCCAGTCAGAATCCGGATAGCTGGGTTATTGGCAGCGATCAGGTTTGTATCATAAACGGAGCTGTTGTTGGCAAGCCCGGCTCGGAATCAGAAGCCATAGCCCAGTTACAGGCAGCATCAGGTCAGAGGATCAGTTTTTATACCGGCCTATGTCTGTATGATGCAGCTCAGGCGCGCTACCAACTGCAGGCCGAACCCTTTCATGTCCATTTCCGGACCTTGTCGTCAGAACAGATTAAGCGCTATATAAAGACTGAAGCCCCTTTCGACTGTGCAGGTAGTTTTAAATCTGAAGGTTTAGGTATCACTTTATTCCGCCAGCTGGAAGGTCGTGACCCTAATAGTCTGATTGGACTACCACTGATAGCGCTGGTTGATATGCTTGACGCATGGGGACTTGAATTACCGCTATAAAAACAACTCCTGGCCGTAGGCTCGATGCCAGGAGTATCTCATCATGATAAACGCCGGGCGTTAAGATGCAGCTGTAAATCATTAACAGAGTCGACAATAGCAACCGGCTGATGTTGTTCCAGTAAAGCCCGGTCATGCACGCCCCAGGTTACCCCGATGCTATCCATGCCGATAGCTCTGGCCATGGCGAGATCATGTACCGAGTCCCCGACCATTACAGCCTTGTGTGCCGGAAGCTTCAGCTCATTCAGGATCTGTCGCAGCATAAGTGGATCCGGTTTTGATTTTGCTTCATCTGCACCACGGCGACTACAAAACAGCTCCGCCATTTCTGTTTCTGCCAACACGCGTTCCAGACCGCTACGTGATTTGCCTGTCGCGACGGCCAGTTGTTTTCCGTTAGCATGCAATTGCCGCATCATGCCGTTAACACCGGAAAACAGCGGGGTTGGCGTATCATCAAGATGTTTATAGTAATTACTGTAATGCTGGATCAATACGCTACGCTGCTCATCAGATGCCAATGGAAACAATCGTTGCACCGACATCTGTAAACTCAGCCCGATTATATCTTTGACCGAATTTATAGCAGGCACAGGTAAATTACAGACCTGTGCTGCTTTTTGCATAGATGAAATGATCCGCCCGACCGAATCCATCAGCGTACCATCCCAGTCAAAAATGATGAGTTGATACTCTTTCATTTTATTTTTCCAACCGATCCAACGCTGACTGCAACTCTTTATCCAACGGTGCCTCAACAGACATTTCCTTCCCTGTCACAGGATGTGTGAATGTCAGACGATAGGCATGCAAAAATAGGCGATGCAAACCCGCTTTTTTTACTTGTTCGTCAAAGTCACGCTCACCATATTTATCATCACAGGCAATCGGGTGTCCCGCATGTAACGTATGCACACGGATCTGATGTGTGCGTCCTGTGATTGGGCTTGCCATAACCAGGGTCGCATTAGCAAATTTCTGCATGATCTGAAAACGGGTTTCAGACGGTTTACCTTCGCTGTTAACACGAACAATCCGTTCTCCGGATTGCAGAATGTTTTTCAGCAACGGTGCATTTACTGCTTTCACATGAGGCTGCCACTGACCACGTACCAGTGCGAGATATTGCTTACGCATCGTTTTCACACGCAACTGTTCATGCAGATGTTTCAGTGCACTACGCTTCTTGGCGACCAGCAATAAGCCTGAAGTATCCCGATCCAGCCTGTGGACCAGTTCCAGAAAACGGCTTTCCGGTCTTAATGCCCGTAATCCTTCAATAACACCAAAACTCAGCCCGCTTCCACCGTGAACAGCCAAACCTGATGGCTTATTCAGAACGATAATTGCATCGTCTTCATAAATAATCTGATTAGCCAGTGCTTGTACTGAACCCAGCTTGGAGGATGGCAGTGCATTCTCTTCAGCGACTCTCACTGGCGGAACACGGATCTCATCGCCAACACAGAGTTTATACTCAGGTTTAATGCGTTTTTTGTTAACTCGCACCTCTCCTTTGCGCAAAATACGGTAAATGAGGCTCTTAGGAACCCCTTTCAGCTGAGTTTTCAAAAAGTTATCTATGCGTTGTCCATCTTGCTCAGCATCAATAGTGATGAACCGAACGCCTTGATTTGTATTATTCATGTGCCAATTCTAACTCAGCCATTGATGATTGTCGCAAACTCATTACACCATGCCTTGCGCTGCTTCAACAGAAAATGGAATAATGAAGTGGTTTTCTATATAAAGCGTAAGGCTGGTTGTTGCCTACGCATCAGAAAATCATCGATTCTTCACTCGCCCCCTTGTCGCAAGGGAGGAAACATGAACGCACCTAAAAGTGCGCCTCACGCATGTCCCAACCGGGAGGTTGCCAATACATGCCATTAAGACCCGAGGCCGGTAGTGTCTGTTTCAAGCAACTGTGAAGTACATAATCAAAACAATTTACAAAAACAGAGATTTGAATGAAAAGAATGCTTATTAACGCAACTCAGGAAGAAGAGTTGCGTGTAGCCCTCGTTGATGGGCAGCGAATTTATGACCTGGATATTGAAAGTCCTGGCCATGAGCAGAAAAAAGCCAACATTTACAAAGGGAAAATCACTCGTATCGAGCCAAGTCTGGAAGCAGCCTTCGTTGATTATGGTGCTGAGCGCCATGGTTTCCTGCCGCTCAAAGAGATTGCCCGCGAATATTTTCCTGAAAACTATACCTTCCACGGTCGTCCTAATATCAAAGAAGTGATCAAAGAAGGCTTAGAAGTTATCGTTCAGATCGATAAAGAAGAACGTGGCAATAAAGGTGCTGCGTTAACTACCTTTATCAGTCTGGCTGGCAGCTATCTGGTTCTGATGCCGAATAATCCCCGTGCCGGTGGTATTTCCCGCCGTATTGAGGGTGATGAGCGTACAGAGCTGAAAGAAGCCATGAACGGTCTGGAAGTTCCGGCGGGAATGGGATTGATTGTTCGTACCGCTGGCGTTGGTAAATCCCAGGAAGAACTCGAGTGGGATCTGAATATCCTGCTGAAACACTGGAACGCTATCAAAACAGCATCCAGCAACCGGGCTGCACCATTCCTGATCCATCAGGAAAGTAACGTTATTGTTCGTGCTATTCGTGACTATCTGCGCCGGGATATCGGTGAAATCCTGATTGACAGTGAAACCATTTTTGAACGAGCTAAACAGCATATTGAATTGGTTCGTCCGGATTTCGTCAATCGCGTAAAACTGTATAAAAGTGAAATCCCGCTTTTCACCCATTTCCAGATCGAAAGTCAGATTGAATCGGCTTTCCAGCGTGAAGTACGTTTGCCTTCCGGTGGTTCAATTGTTATTGATCCGACCGAAGCACTGACGTCTATCGATATCAACTCATCCCGGGCAACCAAGGGTGGTGATATTGAAGAAACGGCACTGCAAACCAACCTGGAAGCAGCCGATGAAATCGCCCGTCAATTGCGTCTGCGCGATTTAGGTGGATTGATCGTTATCGACTTTATCGATATGACGCCTGTCCGTCATCAGCGTGAAGTTGAAAATCGTCTGCGTGATGCGGTGCGTCAGGATCGTGCGCGTATTCAGCTAGGCCGGATTTCCCGTTTCGGGCTGCTGGAGTTATCCCGTCAGCGTCTGCGTCCTTCATTGAATGAGTCCAGTACTCATGTCTGCCCGCGCTGCAGTGGTCAGGGTTTCATCCGTGACAACGAATCTCTGGCACTGAGCATTCTGCGTCTTATCGAAGAAGAAGCACTGAAAGATAATACTGAACAGGTTATTGCTCAGGTTCCTGTTGATGTTGCCGCTTATTTGCTGAACGAAAAACGTCAGGCAGTGTTAACTCTCGAACAACGTCACAAAGTTCAGTTGCTGATTATTCCAAACTCCCGTCTGGATACTCCGCATTTTGAAGTATCACGCTTCCGTTCCGGCGAAGAAACCGATGCTCTCAGCTATGAATTGAAAACTGAAGCCCCGGTTGAAGAATATCAGCCAAAACCTCAGCAGATTATTGCACCGGCAGAACAGCCGGCGTTGCAGGGTTTCGTAGCACCGAGTGTACCGGCTCCGGCTCCAACACCAGTCAGTACCCCGGCCCCGGTTGCAACAAAACCATCATCTGAAGGTTTACTGTCACGTCTGTTCGGCTTTATCGGTGCATTGTTTAAAGGTTCTTCTGAGACCCAGGTAACGGAAGAAAAACCACCGGTTAAAGAACGTCCGCAACCGCGTCGTCGTGATAACCGCAACAATAACCGTAAACGTAATACCTCCTATGCCTCGCGTAACCGTGAGGAAGATGTGGCAGGTACTGCAACACCGGAAGAGAAAACTCAGGCAACTCCGGCTCGTCAGCCTCGTCGCCCTCGACAAGACCGTGCAGAACGAACTGACCGGCCTTCTGTTCGCGAAAGTAACGTTGAAAAAGAGTCGCCAGCCAAACCTGAGCGTACGCCTAAAGAACGTAAACCGCGCAATGAAGTACCTGCTGTAGTGACTGAAGAGCAACAGGATACATCCCGCAAAGAGCAGCGCGTTGAAGAACGTCGTGAACGCCGCAATATGCGCAAGAAAGTACGGATAAGCGATGAAACAGTCCAGACTGACATTGTTGCAGCCAAGCCGGAAACTGAAACCGTAGCGGCAGAAGCACAACCTCGTACACGTCGTCGTCGCAATAACGCTGAACGGAATGCGGAAGAAAAAGCAGTTCAGGTTGTAACGACTGCTGAGGCAGCTACTGAAGCACCAGCTCCGATTCAGGAGCAGGCAGTAGAAACAGTAGTTGCGGCAGAAGTAACTCCGCAACAAGCTGATGCATTGCCTCAGGTAGAAGTTTCTGAAAGCCCTGCTGAAACACCAGTTGCTGTGGAAACATCACCGGTAGCAGAACCTGCAGAAAAAACCGAAGCGACTGTGACTTACTCATCAGAAGCAACGGCAGTAACTGAACAGGCTGCGCCTGATATGCAGGCAATGGCAGAAACAGTTGTCGCTGAAGAAACAGCAGCACCTGTCGCGATTGCTGAACCTGTAGCAGTGGAAACGGAAACAGTTAAACCAGAGCCAGTTGTTACCAGCACACCTGCGGTTGTTGCTGATAAACCAAAGGCACATGGTTTGATTGAACGGGTTCGTTTTGCTAATGCAGCAATGACCCGTCCTGCTGAAACGCCTTTACCACCAGTTCAGCCGAAAGGAGATTATCCTCCTTATGAGCGCAAGCCGGTAAATGGTAGCGGCCGTGCAGCAGGCACTTCTACTCTGAAACAACAGGCATCAGCTCCAGCCGGACGCCCTGAAGCCCGATAAGACTCAAAACCCGCCGTTGTAATATTCAGCGGCGGGG